>ENA-OQAA01000385-OQAA01000385.1-human-gut-metagenome-genome-assembly--contig:-NODE-385-length-31298-cov-3.022553_pt1 | contig 31298 bp, 35 predicted proteins | sample MGYA00242489_ERZ504515 | MGnify/ENA primary metagenome ERZ504515 (study PRJEB26092, sample SAMD00036237) | human gut metagenome | host: Homo sapiens | study: EMG produced TPA metagenomics assembly of... | reverse complement strand
GTTTGAAAATCATTCCCGCAATTGCACGCCCCACTTTGCGGGAGATTTCACCCGAATTCGGTTGCCGTAGCCCGCTACGCGCCTCATCCGAGCGAAATCTCCCACAAATTGTGACGCACATCTTGCAGAAAGCCTTTTTCAAACACGCTCCAGTTTATCACACTTTCTACTAATTGCAAAGAGTCTTTCATTATGATTTTCGCTATACATTACTGCATCAAGCCGTTTTGTTGTTTCTGTTTTTCCCGCTCTATGCTCTCCCGCTTAGAAAACACACACCCGCAATAATTCTGCCGATACAGCCATATTCATGGGAAAGTTCTATAGACCGCTTATATCCATTCTTTTTCTTAAAATCAGACGGAAGATGCTCCACTTTATAGATTTGTGCAAGTTCCTGGCCTATCTCATTGATCTTTCCCGCATTTTTTAAGGGACTGATGGAAAGTGTGGTGGTAAAATAATCATATCCGCCCTCCTGCGCCAGCTTTGCTGCTGCCTCCATTCGAAGCCGATAACATTTGAAACACCGTTCTCCTCCCTCCGGTACATCCTCCAGTCCTTTTGCCATGGAATAAAAATCCTCTGGTCTATACTCTCCTTCCACCAGAGCGACTGGATGAAGAAACTCCATCTCGCTGATCAGCCTGCGGATTTCTGCCACCCGCTTCTCATATTCCTCCTTGGGAGAAATATTGGGATTATAAAAAAATACTGTAACAGAAAAAAACCTGGAAAGATATTCCAGGACATAACTGCTGCAGGGCGCACAGCATGCATGAAGAAAAAGTCTGGGAACCTTTCCTTCTTTCTCATGCTGTTCGATTAATTTTTCAAGCTCTTTTTGGTAATTTACATTTGCCAATTCTCTCACCCATTCTTACAATCGTTTCATATCCATTCTCAGAATTCTCAATCAGGTCAGAATCCATTCTTACCTTTCCATGCTGAAGAAGCAGGACAATGGTAGAACCTCCGAATTCAAAATAACCTTTTTCTTCACCCTTTTTCACTTCACAGGCACCAGGTTTCAGATTGGTAATTTTCCCCACCATCATAGCTCCGACTTCCATCATAGCAATGGTTCCAAACTGCTCTGTTTTTAACAGGCAATACTCTCTGGTATTCTCATGATAAATCTGGCATACGTCATTAGCAGCAGGATTTACCGTATGAAAAACACCGGGGATCTTTACATCCGGAGATTTCTCTCCGTCTGCCACATAGCAGTAATGGTGATAATCATCGACTGTCAGCCTGAGGATCACTGCATAACCGCCAAGATACCGCTCTGCCAGCTTTTTATTCTTCAGCAGGCGTTCCAGGTATACAGAGTATCTTTTATATAAAATCTGGAATCACTGCCAATACGGCTTACTGTAACCTTTCCGTCACAAGGACTGACCAGTACGCTGTCATCCGCTGCCACAGGCCGCTGCCCCGCTTTAAGCCTGCGGGTAAAAAAGTCGTTATAGGAAGCAAACTCCTGTCTGGTGCAGCTGGAAAGATCAATGTGATTGCGCTCCACAAATCCAGAAATCATCCTCGCAGAAAGCCTGGTATTCAAAAACCAGCCGCCCAGTCTGGTAACAAAAGGCTGTATTATGATCTTCAGGCAAAGACGTCCGCCCCAGTCATTATACAGATGGCGCAAAAATTTGTCCTGTCCGTTCTCCTCTATTGTGATGTTGCCTTTTCTGTCTATATATTTCATAATACCTCCCCTGCATTTGCTATAAAAATTCCCGATGGCATCCACAAATGAGCCATGCCTGCATGAGCGAATTCATGGATATCGTCTGGCGACAGCCCGGATTACGAATGCAGCCGGCAGCTGCAGGAGCGCAAAAGGCGCCAGACAACTGACTTTCATATATGGTGAATATCCGTTTTATAACAGATGAAACATCATGGAAAGCGCCAGTGCCACAAGGGCAACCAGAAGGATCACCATTGGATTCTGAGGTTTTTTCACCTTAAAATCACTGATAAACAGCACTCCGACTACTAACACTGCCACATGGATCACCAGAAGGAAATTCTTCCCGCATCCTCTTCTCAGCAGATAAAGGAACGGAAGGATGATCGCCATCGAAGTGATTGGCAGACCTTGGTAATAGTGACGAAGCTCGGAGGTCTCGTTCTGTCTCTTCTCTTCCATTACGTTAAAGTAACCCAGACGGATTACAGAAGCTACACAATACAGGCAGAGAATGATCACTCCTGGGATATGGTTCATTCCCAGACAATAACAGATCATTGCCGGAAACACACCAAAACATACCACATCACACAGGGAATCGATCTGAATTCCAAATTTCTTCTCATCCTCTGTACGGTTCTTCTTTGTACGGGCGATTTTCCCGTCAAACATATCACAAAGTCCGGACAGTGCCAGACACAAAATTGCAACTTTGAAGTCTCCCTCCAGTGCTCTTGTCATGCCAAATACGGAAACAGCGAGACTGATGTATGTAAGCACCACCGTATAATCATAAAATCCAAGCATATCCTGTTTCTCCTTTTTCAAACGTTCTTCCTTCATTGCAGTTAATTACATCCTTTGTATCTCTTCGTTTTTTCTTCCAATGGTAAGATGTGCCACACAAGTCATAAGTGCACTGATCAGCATCTGTCCGTAATAGGAAATTCCACGGCTGAGCAGCATAGATGGCAGCAAAAGCGGTCCAAATACGGGCACAAACATCACCATATATAAAGTCTCGCTGATTCCCATGCCTCCCGGAAGAGGAAGCATATCCACAGATACGGAAATCACCGCCTGTAAAATAGTAACGGTTAGGATTCCATACTCATGGAGTCCCAAAGCGCGGTACACCCAGTAAGTGACCGTGAACAGAATACACCTCTGCACAAATGTAATGATAAATACATTCAGTATGATCCGCTTATGGCTGGCCCAGAAGCTGCCGTTGCGTGATACTGGTCCATGGAAGCCTCCAGCTTCTCAAGCCTTGCCTTTTTAGGCTTCAGAATCCGGATATGCTCAATGATCTTCAGACCTTTTACCATGATCCATTTCGCAAGGCCGGGAGCAAATACCAGTATCATCATAAAGGTAACGCAGAACACATTCAGACCCACGCCAAGATAAAACACCCACATATAGTCCCCAAGATAGCCTCTCAGGAAATCACCGCCCAGAAAACAGATCAGAACACCGATCACTACCAGAACTGCCTTGTAGGTGATGGTAACGATCATCAGGACCAGAGTGGTTACCGGAATAGGCAGTTTATCTTTTTTCATGTAAAAAATCTGCATGGGCTGTCCGCCTGATGCAGACGGAGTAATACAGCTGAAAAAAAATCCTACAAAGGAGTACAGTGCACAATGAGTCATTTTCACACTGGCTCCAAGTGTTTTCATCATATAAAAAATGATAACCGATTCGCCGAGGATAAAAAGTACCACGCACACAAGGCTCAGAAGCAGATATCTCCCATCAGCTTCCCTGGCAGTACTGATAATATCCCCGATGTCCTTGCCGCGAAAAACCAGGTACATGGTAAGACCGAAAACGATTACCAGAAATAACAGGTTCAAAACCGTTTGCTTTTTACTCATAATATTATTTTCTTTCTAAAAAAATTGTCGGTACAGAAACCGCGAACTCCGCTTCACTACAATCTACACACAGGTAAATCACTTCATTATAACACACCCCGCCCCAAAAGCATATCATAAATTATACGAAAATGGAGGTTTGATTATGAATCCGCTTCTGGAAGTAAAGGATGTGTGCCTTTCTTACCATAGCTTATCCGGGGAAACGGCTGCCCTTTCTCATATATCTTTTCATCTTATGCCAGAAGAGTTCCTGGCTGTCGTAGGTCCTTCCGGTTGTGGAAAGTCCACTTTGCTGAATCTGATCTGCGGGCTTTTACATGCGGAAAGCGGAACATTCTTATGAATGGAAAGCCACTGAACAAGGACAGCGCCCGTATTGGCTATATGCTTCAAAAAGACCACCTTCTGGAATGGCGCAGCATCTACCGCAACGTTCTCCTTGGACTGGAAATACAAGGTGAACTCACAAAAGACAATCTTTCCTATGTAGATGAACTGTTAAAGCTTTATGAGCTGGACAAATTCCGTAACAGTCGTCCAAGCCAGCTCTCCGGCGGCATGCGGCAGCGAGCGGCACTGATCCGCACTCTTGTATTAAAACCGGATCTTCTGCTTCTCGACGAACCATTCTCCGCACTTGATTACCAGACACGGCTGAATGTAAGTGATGACATTGGAAAAATCCTAAAAAAACAACGAAAGCCGGCTATTCTTGTCACTCACGATATTTCCGAAGCCATCAGCATGGCTGACCGGATACTGATTCTTTCAAAGCGTCCTGCCACTGTAATAAAGATCGTTCCCATAGATCTGGACATGAAAGACCGCACGCCCCTTTCTTCGAGAAATGCCCCGGCTTTCAAATCCTACTTTAATCTGATCTGGAAGGAGTTGAATCAGAATGCATGAACCTTCCCCCACTCAAAAAGCATATCTTGCCCGTCAGAAAAGGGACCGTCGCCTTGTTGTAAGCGCAAGGCTTCTGGTCTTTCTTATTTTTCTGGCACAATGGGAAATCCTGGCAAGGGCTGGCTGGATTGACTCTTTTATCTTCAGCAGCCCTTCCATGATCTTCAAAACCTTTGTAGAGATGGCCAAAAACCACTCGCTGTTCATCCACATTGGAGCCACCCTGAAGGAAACTCTTCTTAGTTTCCTCTTCGTAGTAGTCCTGGGTCTTGGCATTTCCATTCTGCTGTGGGTATGCCCCAGACTTGCAAAAGTACTGGAGCCTTATCTGGTAGTGCTGAACAGCCTTCCAAAGTCTGCCCTGGCACCCCTTCTCATTGTATGGCTGGGTGCCCGTCAGCGGACCATCATTGTTGCAGGTATGTCTGTGGCAATCTTTGGATCGATTCTGAACCTGTATACAGGCTTCGGGGAGATCAGCCAGGAAAAGCTGAAGCTGATCCGCACACTTGGAGGCGGTAAAAAAGAAGAACTTTTAAAAATTGTTTTGCCCTCCTCCGTGCCCCTTATTCTTGCAAATATGAAAGTAAATATCGGTCTTTGCCTGGTAGGGGTGATCATAGGCGAATTCATCGGTGCAAGACAGGGGCTTGGCTACCTGATCATATATGGAAGTCAGACATTCCAGTGAGTACGCATTCTGACAGTTTCCCCAAAATGCTGTCCTCTTCTCTTTCCAATTTTCTATAACGAAGTGCAATTCCGTATTTCTTCAAAAAAGAAATTTAATTTTATTTTTCAGAGCCACTCTTTCCGACAGTCAAAGGCTATCCTCTCCGCTCCTCTTTCCAGATGGATCACACCGCATTCCCTGAAACCAAATTTCTTCAAAGCGCCCTGCATGGGCTTGTTGTCCTCATGGGTATCAATGCGCACATATCCACTTCTCTCCAACCCATAAGAAAAAGCAGCCTTGGTCACACCCTTTGTTACTCCATTGGAAGCGACTCTGTGAATCACGCCGTAGGGCTCCCTGTCGCTGTGCCATTCACCATTTTCGATCACACGGTAAGTAGGATCCTCTCCTGTAAAAAATACAAATGTTCCCACAATTCCCCCATTTTCCACGCATACATGGGAAATTCCTGTTTTTATATCATTTTCTACCGTGGAAACTTCCGGGTAGCGGTCCTCCCACTGGTTTGGATTACCGTTGTTTTTCATAAATTCCCGGGCAATTTTATATAAGTTCAGTATCTGTGGCAGATCCTGAAGTGTAGATTTTCTGATATTCATAATACTGTTCCTTTCTACCTGTTCGGACAAAATATACCGCACAGCAAGGCGTGCAGATTGCGAGAATGATTTTTCAAACAGGCTCTAAGTAATGTCTGTAACTGCAGACATGACGGGCAGTTACGATTTTTTCAGTATAGCATATCAAAGGTCTCTGCCGCAATAATGCATTTTCCCTGTTTCTTTACCACTTTCAGATGATCCGGATAAATCAGAATTTTATCCACCATTTTTAACTCACATAATACGCAGGCCTTTAGAACCACACGATGTTCTTTTAAAAACTGCTCTGTCTCCCGAAGCCTTTTTTCCACTTCTTCCTGTTCCTCTGCCAGAAAATCCCTGTTCTTCTGCCTGCACGTTCTGCTGCCGGTGTTGTTCTTTAATTTATTTTGCAGTTCCCTCTCCTTGAGCTGGTAAAGAGATTCTTCCACCAGGCCTTCCAGATATTTGTCCAGCAAAAGCTGTTGCTGGTATTTAATCTTTTTTTTCCAGCTGTTCGTGCTTTTCCAAATTCTTCTTTTGGTTTTCTTCCAGACTTTCCTTCAAAAGCTGCATGAAAAGATCCGTAATCTCCCTTTCCTGATCTGGCAGGATTTCTTTTCCTCCGGACCTTTCCAGAAGAAGAAACAACTTTTCCTCTTCCAGATGGATATTGGCACAGCCGCCTGGCTTTTCCTCCTTTTTTCTCCCCTGTTCCAGATAAATTTTGCATTTCCATTCATGGATTTTATAGTTTTTTCTCTTTCTTGTTGTCCGGTAAAAAGGGGCCCCGCACAAACCACAGACCAATTTTCCGCTAAACACATGCTTTCCCGGATTTACTCCAAAGCACCTGGCCGTTCTCTCCTGGTTTCCGACAGGTTTCTTTCTTTTGTCGATTTCTTCATTGGCAGCCTTCCACAGTTCTTCTGACACAATTGCCGGAATCCGGTTTTCATAAATATAAAACTGTTCCTGTGGATTTTTTACCACCTGCCTGGTATCAAAATCATAATGTTTCCGGTTCATGACCACAGTACCTTTATTGACAGGATTTCGGATCATGCGGCGGATATCAGAATCGGTAAAAAAGCTTCCATTTCGTTTCTGCACACCATCCTCCCGCAGGATCCGGGCGATACATCTGCTGCCAAGACCTCCTGCACAAAGCTCATACATTTTTCTTTTCACCTGTGCCTCTTCCTCTATGATCGCTAGGCTTTTATCTGGCAGCTTCCGGTAGCCATAAGTATTGGAAGTAAGCATCAGGGCACTTCCAGTCTTTTGCCGGTTCCGGTGGGCGTTATTGATCTTACGGCTTAATTCCCGGCTGTATTCCTCTGCCAGAATTGCTTGATTCCAGTGATCAGACTGTCATCTGCACTGTAAAAACGGTTTTCCAGATAGAGATACAGCCGTTTGCCACAAGTCACGAGACGGTCCACAAAAACATACCAGTCCTTTGTGTTTCGCATCAGTCTGTCCTGGGATTTTATCACCACAATCTCAAATTTATCTCTAAGAAGGTCAGAAAAAAGCCGCTGGTACTGTTCCCGTCCCCGGGTGCTGGTGCCGGACCTGCTTTCTATATATTCATCCTCTAAGGACCAGTTCAGGCGGCGGACGCATTCTCTTGCCTCCGCCGCCTGTCTTATAAGCGCATCCTTCTGGCACTCCTCTTCTGTACTGCACCGGCAGTAGATCACCGCCCTAGTCATAAAGTGCCACCGTATTTTTCTATTTTTTCCTTCAAAACCAACAATTCAGCCGAGGTAATCCATTTTTCCTCTGCAAGAATATCTGCGCTTTTCTTTAATAATTCCTTTTTCTCTGACAATTTTAAATTTTCCTGATTTTTCCGGCTGGTAACAGGCCGCGAAAAAAAGGAGGTGTACTGCTCTTTTTGCCCCCAATTTAAGGATTCCGCCAGGCTCATACTATCAACTCCGGTTTTCATGCCTTATGGTATAATATGCAGTTCTTCCTGTCTCTGCCGTAATTTTTTTCTATCTTCCAGGCGGATTGTCCAGCATATGCCACTCCCACTCCGGATCAATAACGGCATCCGCACTTTCCATAACTGCACAATCCTTATCACAGCTATCCACTGCACAGGAACAGGCCATACCCGCTTTCTCAAAATGCCCTGGCACACCTTCATAACGCACGCACCATAATCCACGGTAGTGCATCCGTTTACACAGGCCATATTCATACTCGTATTTCACTATTTTTTCTGACATTTCTCTACCTCTTCCAACTTTTTTATTACCGGTCTTCCGAAAGCAAAGGGACCGAAAGCCACTCTATTTTTCCTTCTGCCATAGTATATTTCTGCCATTCTGATAAGCACATTCCATTGCCAGCCTTACGCCAGGCTTTTCTGTCATGGGATCTTCAATTCCCACAGACAGAGCATATCCCTTCTTCAAAAGTGCCGGAATATCCCGGGTTTCAAATACAGTCCGAGTAATAAGCTGTGTATCTGGTAAAACAGAAGAAAGAAGCATATTGATTTCAGTCTTCTCCACTGTATTTCCAGAGGGATCCTCCAGATACAGATATACCGGCCATTTTTTGTAAAACGGAGCAACGCCGTCATTATTCCAGGTCAGGCACAGACAATCTTCCTGCCCCTCCCTTTTCCAGCCAGCTTCTGAGATCCACAGGCGGTACCCCATATTCAAAAGCACTTTGTCATAGCCATCTTTATACTGACTGTCTGCATATTTCGGACCTAAAAATGTAGTGTGAGACTTCCGGACCAATTCTACAGTCTGTTCCAGATCTGTCACCAGCATCTGTTCCATGGAAACAGAGCTGGTAAATTCACCGCCCGATGGAGCTGTCTTCCAGAAGTCTGGCATACTGCCAAGCGCATCTTTCTCCTCTGCCTGTCCATAATCTCCACCTTCCTGAATCCAGGTCAGCCATTCTTCTGTGGACTCTTTATGCCCGGTCATATCATTATAAAGCCCCATTCCATAAGCTTCTGCAATATGAAAAGGTCTTCTCATAAGCATGTTTACGCCGGGAAAAGCTTCCAGCCAGGGCATAATATACTGGTTTCTTACAGCTTCCTCAGGGATTCTCGTAATCCCCTCGCTGTAATTTACATGCCACTCTCCCCAATGTCCAAGACTTCCCAGCTCAATATAACTGATCAGCCCGTCTTTTCCAAAATGCTCTCCAAGGGCTTTGATTGCCTTCTCATGCTCTTCTATAAAAACCTTATTGTTGTAATCCGGTGAATATCCTTTTCCATATTCACCGTCATACCAGGTTCCGTCTTCCCCCGTCTTCTCATACAGCCACCGGGGGATATCCATATGTTTCTCATCACCTGGAATGTCACAGACAAAACGAAGGATCAGATGCTTTCCTTCTTTTTTCCACCTGTTTATCTGGTTTTCCTCTTCTATGGAATCCCAGGCATACACCCCTTCTTCCGGCTCTAATTCTGCCCAGGTAATGTCCATATACAAAAGCGAAATATCCTCTGACACATTCTCATACCAGGCACTTGGTGCATATCCCATAAGCGGATTTCCAAAAATCTCCTGGGATTTCTGAAACTGCTTTTTGTTTCCATTTCCGGAAGACCACCATTGATAACCTGCGCCAGCTGCCAGAATGACTATCAGAATCAGCAACATTGCTGCCAGAATCTTTTTCATCCGTGATATTCCCCATTATACTGAATCAGAGTGACATCTTCTACATCTTCAATGCTGCGGATTTTTTCCATAAAATCCATGTCATTTTGTCGGCAGTACAATTCCACTGCCATCTCTGTTTTTTCTTTGCGCATGGTCTTGGATTTGACAAAATACTTTCTTTTTCCAAAGCAGCGGATTACCTCATCCCCTGCCTGGTCTCCTGTATAGTGAATCACTGCAATATAGATTTTTCCTCTCTGCTGTTTGTGATAAAACAATACGATCATCAGGATCATAATCGCAGCCGCCAAAAGCGCCAGGACATACATTCCCGCTCCAGCCGTAATTCCTGTGGTGATTGCCCAAAACAAATACAAAAGATCCATAGGATCCTTAATTGCTGTACGAAAACGGACAATGGACAACGCTCCTACCATACCAAGTGAAATTACCACATTGGTACTGATAGCCAAGGTTACCATACAGGTAAGCACTGTCATTCCAACCAGAGTAACAGCAAATGTTCTTGAAAAAACAACTCCTGCGTAAAACTTCCGGTATACCAGATAGATCAGCGCCCCTAACAGCAGAGCCGCCGCAAGAGCTGTGAGAATCCCCGGAACATCATAATTGGTAAACGCTCCGGATTCCAGAACTGATTTTTTGATCATGTCCTTTACACTCATAAAAAATTCCTCCACTTATCTCTTTGTGCTTTTTTGTAATTATTCAGAAGGCAGTATTTTGCAAGATATTTTTTGTGAACATAGTTCACAGTTATACGTTTTCTTTTTATGTCTCATACCAGTACTCGAATCCATTCATATACCTGGTTTTCTCATAACAGAGTACATATTTGGAAACTGCTGTAAATTCCGCTGCTGGCGGTGGCAGAACATCGCGTAAAAGCTGGGGAAGCATTTCTGTAAACTTCACTTCCAGAATCAGTTTTCCAGGTTCCAGCACAGACAAAGCAGGCAATCCAGGATCAAAAATATCATAACTGCCAATAGCCGCTCTCACATCTGAATCAAAGGTGATCCTTACCGTTCCGGCATCCAGGATCCAGGGAATCCGTTCGTAATCCACAATGGTCCTTGGCCGCATCATATTGCAGGTACATTCTATGTAAAATTCCCGGCATAGAGAGTGGGGACTGTACAAAAGGAACGCATAGTCCCCCTTCAGGATTTTCTCAACCTCTTCTCTTGTAAGCGGTGCACTCTCTTTGTAAATATAACTTCCAAACTTCTTTTTCCGCTCCAGTTTGATAAATTTGTCATTATTGTTATAAATCCGGATCCTGTATTTTTTTCGCATCAGTACACCGGCTTCCTTTTCCGCGTATGCACTATTCCAGTAATCGTCAAAATACAGACTGCGGATACAATATCCCCCTTCCCCGGCATGGGGATCCGGCTGTAGAAATGGCTTCAGCCTGAGCATAAGCATATCTTTTTCACTGGTACTGATCAGATACTTCCATTCATTTCGAAATGCTTCCCTGCTTTTATTCCTCATAAATATCTTCCTCGATCTGACCATCTTCCGTTACATAGATGCACCTCATGCCATACTGCTTTCCTTCATCTGTAACATAATAGTCAAAAGCATCCTGTGTTTTTCCCTTTTCATTGGTTGCACGCACACGGATAAAATACTGTCCTGCTTCCGGAAGCTCCAGCTCCGTTTCCGGGATCAGAAGACCATCCTGTGTATAGATCACATCCTGAAAAAGATAATCCTTTGCTATCTCTACAGAATAAGTAATATCCTCCGCGTCAAAGGAATAGGAATTGTCCCAGTTTATTTTCATTTTATTTCCCTCTGCAACAGGAACACCAATATAAAACGGCATAGGCTTACTAAGACTTTCTACATAGAGCTGATAATTTTTTTCTATTTCTTCCGGAAGTGATGCAGCAAGCTCATCATATTGTTCACTGGTAAGAGGTGCATAAAACACATCCGGCATCTCATAAAGATACGGCTTCACCACAGTCTTGTATTTTTCAATTATAGTGCCCAGTCTCTCTTCACTGAGATATTCTTTCAGATCCAGAATCGCTTCGTCCAGCTTTTCCCGGAAACGCTCTGATTTCAGACATCTCTGGAACAGTACATTTCCCCAATAGTTACTAACGCCGGATTCCCAGCTTTTCTGATCACTAAAACCGGTTATCTTATATTCAGGTCTCATCAGACTGCCATCATTATCCCAGGGAATAAAATACCAGATATCTGAGTTTAATGGACTATATAAATACACGTTTCGGTTCTGGGTATCCACATTTCCCATCAAAATCTGAAATCCCATCCAATATGTAATATTTTCCTCATCAAAGTATTCTTCCCGAACCGTATCAATTGGAATACTGTAGTCATTTACTGCTTCAAGCATCTGAATCAGTTTCCTATGATCGGTACTTCCCTTTATCTCCAGCAATTTTTCAAAAGCAGCACTGTCATAGGATGGATCATCCTGGAGTTTTATCACATCTTCATATCTGTAAAATTCAAAAGAATTAATTTTATACAGCTGTCCATTGGAATCCAGTCCATGATTCTTCAATCCAGTCTTATTCAGCTGCTCTACCTGGGTATACAATCCATAATCCTCAAATTCAGCGTCAGCAGAACCATCTGTGGTATCTTTTACATACAGGTGGACGAACTGTGTTCTCAGACTGATCAGCTGTGGAATGCCCTTCAGCAGGTCATAGGCAAGCTTGTTTCGAAACCGCATTCCTTCTGTCATATGCTTGTTCAAATTAATGGTTCTCTGTCCGCGCCAGGTTCCTTTATTTTTCTTCAGCTCAATCTTATAGTTTTTCTGGGCATTGCGGCTTGAAGTCTGCCCACGGATCTGTACCGTGGCATTGGGAACATTCTCTCCGTATCCTACCATTCCCTCTGTCGGACCATTCTCATCCCCTATCTGCAAAAGTGCAGCCGCCTGATATCTGTCCACTCCCATCTCTTCATAATCATAAACAGAATAACTATTGATTTCTTCCCATGTATGATTTGTATTTTCTGAAGAATTCCCCTTTGAAACAGTGAGGTACATGGTAACCACGCTGGTATCGTCATCGTTTTCATAAAGACTGTCCTTATCTCTTAAATGAACCTGGTCAATATCCCGGGAATCTGCTTTTTTTATCTCCTGTGACGCTTCCGTTGCTGCCTGTTCTTCTGTATCTGTGCTCTCATTTTTTTCTTCCGGCACTACATCTCCATTCCCTATACACCTGCGAATAAAGACATGGTCATACTTCCGGCAAGAATACATGCAAGTTTTCTATATTTTTTCACTGTTCTGACTCCTTTCCAGTTTTTCGCTGAGGAAAAAACCAAGTCTGGAAAACTTTCCTCTTTTTTCCCTGGCCACCACAGGCTGTACACTCAAAATATAATAGGGCAGCCTCTTTGTGTAATAGTCCAGACGAAAGGCTGCAATCAGAAAAAACACTGCGTTGCCTGTGAGAAACCCGAAACCATAATATACTCTTGGGAAAAACAGGGATATTACTGTAAACAGCACAGTTCCTCCTGCAAAACATCCGGAGGCCGCCAACGCTCCTTTATAATCTGTAAAATATAAAAGCAGCAGAAGCATGGTATTTGCCACCGCATAAATGCCATATCCCACACAGAGGGTTCTGAAATACCCTTCCATAAGATCGTTAAATCCAAGCGGCACATACTCCAGGAGCAGTCCGCCAAGAGAAATAGCAAGTGCTGTAGCAAGGAGCTGCTTCAAGGCCGTGTATTTCAATTCCACATTCAATACCTTTAACATTTCCTCACCTGCCTGGGTAATATCTCCTACAGCACCTTTATCATTAAATAAACTGTAGTAGTTTTTATATTTCGGATAAAAATTCACCTCCACAGAAACCACAAAGTTTACTGTTGTTACCCAAATTGTAAGAAATGCCACAAGAGCTGGCACATCATGGTAGGGTGCACCAACAAACAGTCCCTGCACCTGTACCTGAAGCGGTCCGACCCACATGATCACCAAATGGGCAAACAGTCCAATATTGATAAAAAGCCCGGTAAATGCCAGAGGCAGAAACTGATCCACCCATCTTAGGAAAAGGAAGGCACCCTTTTCCCCTTGGGGAAAATACTGATACAAAAGGATCACATCCCACAAAAGCATCACTCCGTATCCCACAGCCACTGCAATCAGAAGAGCTTCCACATGGGGAATCCCCAGCATCAGCAATACCCAGCCGGATATAAATGTGATCACAATAGCAGCTGTAAATGACAGCATGATTCCTCTGTAATCTTTGATTGCAGTGAGATAACTCATTGCATTCCAGGTGACGGTCAGCTCTCCAAAAAGCCACAGACACAGCAAGCTGTCCATAAGTCCTGCTCCGGAAAAGATAAGAAAAATTCCATACAGAATCCCGCCGGCCACCAGCATGATCCCTGTAGAGCCCCAGAAAGAAGGCAATACCATATCATATTTTTCTTCGTACAGCATATCCGCAATAAACCTGGTAACTACCATAGACAAAAAACTGGTAACTGTCAGGGAAAACAAAAGGGTATACGTGATCATACACACCAGAAGTTCCCGGCTGTGTCTGCTGCCTCCTGTTTTATCACAAAGATACATAACACCAAGAAGCAATACAATTCCAAGAAGCATTGGACCGGTACATACGACTCCCGCATATCCGTAAGCTCTGAAGGAAGCAAACAGTCCCCGGCTGTTAAACAGTTTTTTTAGTTCAAATCCGATTCCGGCCATTCTTTTGTATCACCTCCTCATAAAGCTCCCTGTACAGACGGATCATGCGTTCCTGTCTGTAATAAGCCTTTACCCGTTCCTGTCCATTTTTTCCCATACGAAGCCGCCTTCTTCTGGATTCACACATTTTCTCCATGGCAAGAGCCAGTCCGTCACGATACATAGGTGCCACATAATAGCCTGCCTTTCCATATACATCCTCTTCCTTTCCCTCCAGAAGTTCCCGACAGCAGCCTACATCTGTGGTAACACAGGGACGTCTTGCAGCAAAGGATTCCAGCACAGACAGGGGCTGTCCTTCTGAAATGCTGGTAAGGATGGTAAAATCCAGTTTCTCCATATATTTTACAATGTCCACACGCCCTGTAAATATAATGTTTTCCAGCTTCAGCTGTTTCACCAGCTCGTAACATTCCTGTGCATATTCTTCATCATCGACTCCTCATAATGTGAAGGCGTACATTTTTTACATGCGCAGACAGTTCAAAAAAAGCGTAGATCATGGTCTTGATATCTTTGATAGGAGCAAGCCTTACTACTGCTCCAATATCCACCCAGCCATCCTCTTCTTTCAGGGGGATTCCAGACAACCTGTCATAGTCGATCCCATTTTCGATAACCCGGCACTTCCCAGGTGCACAGCCCATCTGAATCTGAGTGCGCATTGCATTTATAAAAAGACAGGTCACACGAAATGCCCTCTGATAGATCATATCTGACAGCATATAAAAGAAAGCGATCCACTGTTTCTTAAAGGATGGAACCACCCACTTGGCACGGATAATCTCCTCCTCTCTTTCCCTTGTATAAATTCCATGTTCTGTAAGAAGAACATCCTTTTTGTACACATAGCCGCCCAGACAGGCCAGAAGTCCGCCGTACCCGGTACATATGGCATGATACACATCCGCCTCTGGCACTTCACTTCCCATAAGATACAGAACAGGAAGGAGCATGGAACGCATGGTGTGAAAGGCATCTGCAAAAGCAATATACGGATACTGTTCCTTACAGATTTTTATAAGAAGCTCCAGGAAAGTCTCACTTTTCAAAAAAGCCATAGGGTTTAAATGTTTATCATGATACAAGGAAAACAACGTCTCCCAGTCCGGTCTCCTCATCTGCATCAGCTCGCTCAGACTTTCTAGTTCTTTTTCGGAAAAAATATGGGACATTTTCCCCTTTTCTTTCACCTGGAGAGCATCATCCAAAAAACCTCATGAACCTCCACAACATTCTCTGGAAGTTCATAGACAAATTTCCCTCTTTTTTCTGCATTTGCCCCAATAACCCAGAGCACAAATTCATGCTCCTGCATCTGATTGATATACTGGTGCATCCATGTGGAAACACCGCCGAACACATAAGGATAACACCCTTCCAAAACCAGACAGATTCTCACTGTTTTCTCCTTTTATCTGCATTTTCAATACATATGTTTATGTTACCAATAGTAAAAGACCTTTTGACACTGCTGTCATTATATTTATTCGAACTCAATGTACACATCTTCCTGTTCTGCGCTCAGCAGATACAGATTCCCAGCAGCCTGAGTCAAGTCTCCACCAGTCACACGCACCGGAGTTCCTTTATTCATTCTCACCATCAGATACGCCTGATCGTAAAAATTTCCCAGATGAAGATGCACTTTCTTGTCTGTAATGTATTTCTCCACGGTCAGGGCACCATATCTTTCAATGGCACCGGATAGCTGGGAGCCTGTAAGATTTCGAAGTGCCGGTGCTGCTTCATTCAGCCAGGTCATGTATTCATCCAGACGTTTTTTCAGCTTTTCCCAGCCAAGGGCAGCGCCTCTGTCCTCATCCAGAAGGTCATCCGGATGCATAAAATGTGTATTTACAAAATGCATATTCAACTCAGACAAAGCAGCCATCTGCATATAATCGTCAATGATCGCACCGGAAATAATACGCGGCTGTTCTACGATTCCATCTTCAGCCACTTCAAACTCCTGCACATAAGCATAGTCGCCGGAAAAATAATTGCTGGCAATAGTACGGATCTGGGGATACAGAGAGCCCAGCAGTTTCCTTCCCGCTTCTGACAAAACATTAGAAGGAGGAACATAAACAGACATGGTAGTCTCCGGAAACATTTCCTTTCCAAAATCCATCAGCTCTTTCATTGCTTTTTCCATGGCAGAAAAGCTTGTCCAGGTCTTATAGGGAAGTGCATCTCCATAATCCGTGTCTGACAGGCTGAGCGGCTGATGATTATAACCGTGATAACCCAGTTCCCCGCCCTGATGAAGGATCATATTTCCAAAATACTGGAACCGCTGTACATCATCCTGGCGTTCCGTCTCTCCGTCTGTTTCATCCTCATAATTTTCTATTATAACTCCTGTATATTGCACATTGTGAGTCGTAGCAAGGGCGATCATATCCGGCCACCAGATATTGGTATAGAAATCCGCAATACTGGTGCCATAATCCCTTTTTATATAAGTTCCATCTCCATTTGGAACTGGGGAGGGAAAATCATCCAGATAAAAGACGGATCCGTTAATCACCGGATATACCCCCACATCTGTAAGAAGACTATAGGATGCAGCAAAAAAGCCTCTGAAGCTTTTCATAAAACCCAAATTATCTACTACAAACTTTCCGTTCCATAATCAGCTTCCCAAATCAAAGGAACGCCTGACGTATCATCTGCCCAGGCGTATACCCTTGCACGCTGACTCAGCTCCACTGCCCAGGCCGATTCGTAGCCGTCTGTGACTTTGTATGCTTTTCCGCCTCCGACGAGAAACTCACTGTCGAAATAAATGCTGTTTACCATGGCATCTGTGTAACCTGAGGATACAATTCCAAGCTTCTGCTCAATAAGGGATACATAAGTATCTTTTTGAAGAGTAAGGGCGAACATGGCACTTCCGCCTTCTTTTACCCAGTCGCTGATCTTCAGCACATTTTCTTTCAGCGGACTTAAATCGCTTAAAAGAACGACCACAGTCTCATAATCAGACAGATCATCCGGTATACTTTCATGATTTACATCAACCAGATCAGTACCCACCTTCATGTCCTTAAAGATCTGCTCGAACTGGATCCACGCCATGGTGCTGTTCGCCTGACTGCTGTCTGTAAGAACAAGGCAGGTTGGCTTTAGTGTCTTTATCGCAGTTTCTTCCATAACCACTTTATCTGCATCCAGATAAGTCAGTTTCTTTGCCTTTTCCCGGTAGGACAGACCGGATCGTTCTGCAAACAGAATGGCTCCTATAAGCAGAAAACAGCCCAGGATCACCAGAATTCCCTTAAATTGAAAAGCTTTCACTTTTTTGATCCATCCAGCCAAAATCCCAGTGCCTCCTTTCCTCTGGAAGAAAGATAGATATGCTCTTCCTTCAATGCCTGTAAGCTCTGTTTCAGTTCTTTCCCCATTTTCCGTTCTGCCAGATACCGAATTTTCCAGATCCAGTATTCTTCACCTCTGTGCCAGTTCTGATCCATGATTTTCAATATTTCTGCCAGAAAAAAATCCCTTTGCACCATAAGATTTTCCATCAGGCAGACACAGGTATGGAGATTCACCTTTTGTTCCAGCTGTTTTAACAAAAGCTGGGTATACTGGTTTCTGTAAATCTGTTCCATCTGCTTCTCCATAAAGCCCTGACTCAGATATTCTTTCAGGAAATCACAGTACTCCTCCAGAATAACAGGATCATCTGGATCATTCGTATATTTTTTCTCAATTTTTTGTAATCTGTAATCATATTCTTTGGACAGTTCCACCATGGCTGTAATCGCATAATGGACTACCTCCACATCCTCATTCATTCGTGCCTGCTTTAATAATTCCACATATTCCCCCGGGTTATCATTCAGAACGTTCATGATCAGTTCCCGGCGCCTGGAAGGATCATTCAGAAGAAGGGCCTCCTCCAGAGGAACCACATCCCTGTCATTTTCCTCCATGGCCGGAAACATGTTCTTATAAATTTCCTCGTTAACCCTGAGCTTTTCAACTCCCACTGTTTTCACCTGATCCGTACCGAAAAAAAGCTGAAAATGTATGAGCAGGACACACACCGGTCCCCAGACTGGTACAAATACGGCAAGAGACAGCATGTACATCTTTACTTTCAGAAAACCTGTGCGTATTCCTGACCAGATCAGTATACAAATGATCAGATGAATCGCCAGTGCCGTGATTCCAATTGCTGTTTTTGTCATGATTCCACTCCTGCTGTCTCTTTTCCTGCCGGAACATCAAGTACCTTTCCCTCAAAGCCATTTCTTTTCAGACGTTCAAGGATGACTGGCAATGCCTTGTCATCTGCCTGGGTCAGGATCAGATATAACTCCCCTTCCGGAGAAATACCACGGATATCGTTTTCTCTGATACAGCTGTCCAATGCCTCATCCGCATCCTCAATGGTCATATTCCCATACTTCAGTTTCAGAAGGATATAGGATGCCATCTTCTGCTCACGCATAGAATGCTGAAGCTCCAGACTTTTTTCAAAGTATTCCGGCTTCAGGATCCTCGTATTCTCTACATATTTCTTGTATTCCGTGGCTTCCTGATATTCAAGAGCACGTAAAAGAGATGTTTCTACAAGACCACATAAAATCTGAAACAGATTCATATAATATAAAGTCAGCTGCCCGTTTCTTACCTCCTGAATACAGATCAGCATCACCAGACTGCCTTCTTTCCTGATACCAGCCATATACATGGGATAACCTTTTACGAAATCCCGATTTGCCCATACCTGCCCTTTTTCCAGGGTATCCATGGCAAGCGTATACTCGCTTAATCTGACAGAAGCAGAGTACATTCCCTGAGACTTAGGGGATGCCGCTTCCAATCTGCCGTATCCATTTTTCTGACTGATGGAATAAAACGCAAAAGTTTCATTCTCCAGAACTTCTTCCATAATGTGCATAGTTTCAATAAACAGTTCCTCTGGCTGTACAATATCCAGCTTTCTGGTAATGTCAAAGATCTTTCCGAAGCTGTCCTTACTGCCCAGAATTTGTTTTTTGTATCTTTTTTTGTCCTGAAGGGTCTCCTGGTACAGATCACGCATAAAGAGAAATTTTTCCCGGATCAGCTGATTCTTCTCTGATATAAATTCCAGATTTTCCCTGTTTTTCATTCGCACATAGCCACACACGGCACCTGCAGCAAAATAAAAGATAAATGGTATCCAGTTAGCCGGTTCGTAAAAAAGAGTATACCACTTTGTTCCCTGGCTTTCATATGCCAGAAGCAAGGATACTGCCTGGGCTGCTGCTCCGGCAATCCCATATCCCAGACCGTAAAGACTTCCAAACAAGACAATAAACACAAGACGCAGATCAATCATCTTAAACTGAGCCTGATTTCCCAGAAGACGCTGCAAAAATTCAAACGCCAGAAAGCAGACCACAAACTCACATACCCGCAGCCATCTTTTGTCCTGATTGAAAAGCCTGGTAAGCCAGCTTGCTTTTCCCCCATTGTTTTGTGTGTATTCTTTATATTCTTCATACATTTCCGAAATATGATCTAATACTGAAATCTTTGGAAACCAGTTATAGTTTATTCGGATCTGTCTGTCGTCTTCTTTTATTTTTTCTACAACGGCACTGCTTTTATAGATAATGGAAACCGGGGATAAAACCTTTTTCAGTTCTTCGGTCACATCCTGAAAACAGATGTCAAATACATCTGGCACATTCAACACCTCTTCCTCATCATTCCAGTTATCAAAAAGCTTGTACATCAGTTCTGCCAGATCCATAGAATATAAAAAACAGGCTTTCTGCTCCGGAGCTTCCCGAAAAAACAGCTTCTGGCTCTCTTTCGAAGCCTGGAAAATTTTGTAAAAGAAATCTTTTTTATAGGTTCCGGAATATAAATAGGGTACTCGCAGTATTTTCACCCTCAGACCGTACAGTCCCGCATAGCGTCTGCACACATCCTCTGCATTTTGTACCAGCAGAGTCTTGCCTGTTGGTACATCAAACATTCCCTCCGGTCCTGTCACGTAAAGGAAATGGCTTTGAACCCCTTTCCTGCAGTATTGCAGGATCTTGCGCAAATTCTCTGCTTCCCCTTCCAGTTCTCCATGTAAGGTCAGATAATTGGAAAAATATACCACAGCTTCAAATTCGTATGTTCTGAAAATATCTCCAAGTTCCAGTTCCGTCCTGGGAAATGGTCTGGAAATAAGTTCCCTTCTCCGGACTGTCTTTATCATTTTATTTCCAAGTACCATTACCTGACATTCTGGAAATGCTTCTTCTACAAATTCTTCTGTCACATAGCCGGTATTCCCGGCCAGCAAAACCTTCATATTCTTCTCTCCTGTTATCCTTTAGAATCTCTTCTGTCTGTTTAGGATACCTTATTTCGGTCAAATATCCTATTGACATTTTTACAAAATTTTTTTCTGAATTTTATATAGTTTTCTTTCAGATTGCAGACACACTTCTTCAAGCTTACCTGGGTGCTGATGTCCATTGTGGTTTTGTGTCTGATTGCCATGGGGCTATATGGAGTTCTCTCTTTTATTGAAAACACTATCTGAAAAAGCTTTGATGTGAAATGCACCCAGAAAATCCGGCATATTTTTACAGAAAAAGGAAGGGGGACGCGGCACCTTTCACACGTCTCCCTTCATTATTTACGATAAATCTTCTGCCAGTTTCGTCAGCCATTTCACTGCATTCTCCACATTCTCTGAATTAGCGAGAACTCCGATCTTAACAGGCTCATAGGTCACCTCAAGTTCCTCTTCCAGTTCATCAGAATCAATGGTAATGCTGTATTTGTCATCCTGCTCCCCAAAGGCCTGGTAAACCTCCTCTGGCAAAAGCTTTGTCAGATCCATGAAATACTCATCTTTGAACTCAAAACCGTCCATATAATCTTCGGAACCAATAAGCACATCCACTGCCCTGGCAGATACTTTGGTGGTAAAGGCCATCTGGCTGTAGGATTCCAATGCAACTCCGTCTTCACCGGTACGCAGGCTTTCGTCTACTGTGACGATTTCATATGGATCGTCCTGGATTCCCAGCGCTTCCTGTACCTTTTCTTCGGCTTCCTCCTGCTTCGTTCCGTAGGAGTCAATTACCATAACCGTAAGTGCTGTATGGATTTTGGAATTTTCGTAGAGATCTTTTACAAAAAAGGCTATGGCGATCACCGCCACAATGGCTGCCATCTGTGGCTTATAATAGGCCCAGATATACTGAAGCTTTCCCTTCCAGCCCATACTGGCAAGCTTCATTTTCTCAAGTTCACGCTTCTCTTTCTTAGTCAGATCAGTCTCGTGTTTGTAACGGATGTCGTTCTCGTCAATTTTCTGCGGTTCTTCCTGATTTTCGTCTTTTAATTCGATTCTCATACATTCTCCTGTGTTCTGTAAGAAAATCCAAGGTCTGACGCCTGCCTCTCTGATCGATCCAGACTTGCTGTCTTATGTAGTCCTTACCTCTGATTTTCTCTCTGTGATAGTTTTATATTGTAACACGTTTTATATATTTTGAACAGGTTTTCCGAAAGAAAGTCACAGTTCTTTCACACTCTTTATTCCTGTTCACGATCTGCCCCACAGCTGCAAGACGTTGCCAGGAAATTGCAGCTTTCCGATTGCTGTTCCAATATCATCTTTGAAGGTATCTCATTTTCTCTAACTTCTTCACGCCCTCAGCCAGCTCCCGTCCAGTCTTGCAAGCAGTCTGGCATTGTGATAGGCCATCCGGAGAGTCAGACAGGTTCGTCCCAGATATTTGGCCCCATCCGGAGTTTTCATACAGGCTAGTGCCAGATCGGGAATTCCCGGGTTCTGAAGGCAGATTGGGATTAAAAGCTGAATGGAATGGTTATAATACTGAGGAATGGCAGCCTTGTAGTCTGACTCCAGTATTCGTCTGGTCTGCTGTAAGGCTCCATCAAAAAGCTGTACCCGCATGCCGCTCTCCCTCACTGCGGAAGGAAGCCGCTGCACATTTTCCTCATCATCAAAAATATGTTCATACTGAGGCACCACCGGCAGCTTGGTATCAAACACCAGATCGGAAGGATTTTCCACATAGGAAGCCCTGGGTGGAAGATCAGTAATTTTTATTTTTAAAAAGTGAGTAGTCTGTATAAAATCCTTCCAGATACCATTTCTGTCTGTCCGGTACTACATTTGGAACAAAATAAGCATAAATCGGCTGATAATACTGATTAAAGAGTCCTGTATGAAAAAGGCATATTCTTTCTCTTCCCGTACTTTTCCTTCCTCATACAGTCTGCGGAATGTATTTTCCAGATAGCCTTTCAGGATCCCGTTATCCCCGGACTGCCCAAAGCTCCACTTCTCAGGGGATATTCTGGCCAGGTTCTGGATCTGCCGGTTATAATTACCGCAGTAGGTAAAATCGAATAGGTTCATGTTAACCTCCTGTCCTTTTTTCTTCTCTTCCTTACATTTTATTGTGGAAAAAGACTGACAGAACTGCCAGTTTTAAGATTCATCTTCGGCCCCGCTGACCTTGCTTAAAGGGTAGCACACAGATAAAAAAAGCACAAGGAAAAGCGTTCGCCTCTTTGCGACAGGATCTGTCAGTATTACTGAGCACGGAATGAACCATAACCTGCCTCAAACTTTCCATTGCGCCCCAGATAAATTTTCCCTATAATAAAATATAACATTTGGCAATCCAGGAGGTGTTTTTTTGAAAAAAGACGGCTACTACTCTTCCGGTCAGTTTGCCCGGATGGCTGGAGTAACACTGCGGACCATCCGCTATTACGACCAGCACGATATTCTGAAACCTTCTCTTGTATCCGAGTCCGGCGCAAGATTTTATACTGACACGGACTTTGCAAGGCTGCAGCAGATCCTGCTGCTAAAATATCTTGGATTTTCCCTGGAGGATATCCGGGAGATGACTATCGAAGACCCGGACAGCCATTTTATGCTCAATGCCCTGAATGTACAGCTGAAGCTTGTACAGGACCGGATTGAACAGATGCAGCTTGTGGAAAAAACACTGAAAGATACTGCCCAGGCCATTTCTGAGGAGCATACCGTGGACTGGAGCCGTATGCTGGACCTGATTCATCTGACTGTTATGGAAAAAAGCCTGAAAAATCAGTACCAGAATGCTTCCAACATTTCTTCCAGGATCAACCTGCACAGTCTTTATTCTGTAAACCAGGAAGGCTGGTTTCCCTGGATCTGCCAGCAGTGCAGATTCATGAGGGAATGAATATTCTGGAGCTTGGCTGCGGTGACGGAGCTCTCTGGACCCAGAACTTATCAAAGCTTCCAGGGAACATACACATTACCCTTTCTGATATTTCCGAGGGAATGCTCCGTGACGCCAGGCGTGCCATTGGCGGAGAAGATCCCCGTTTTTCTTTCAAGGCTTTTGACTGTCACACCATTCCCCCAAGAATTGGCACCTTTGATCTGGTCATTGCCAATCATGTACTTTTTTACTGTGACGACATTGGAAAGGTGTGCAAAAATGTAACAAAAATCCTAAAGCCAGGCGGACGTTTTCTTTGCAGTACCTACGGTTCCAGACATATGCGGGAGGTCAGCCTTCTAGTCCAGTCCTTCGATGAAAGGATTGCCCTCTCCGCAGATAAACTGTACGAACGCTTTGGCAGGGAAAATGGAACGGATATCCTTTCCCCTTATTTTCAGCAGATTACCTGGAAATCCTATGAGGACGAACTGATTGTCACCGATGCGGAACCTTTAATTTCCTATATTCTCTCCTGCCACGGCAATCAGAACCAGTATCTGCCAGACCGTTACAAGGATTTTCGCGCCCTTGTTAAGAAAAAAACAGAAAATGGGTTCCATATCACCAAGGATGCAGGGGTATTTCTTTGTGAAAAAGTAACAAACTTGAAATAATTGTAAAAAAGGTCTTGAAGGTAACGTAAGGTCACCTTTTATAATGTAGCTACAGACTCAGGTCAGGGCAAACAAATGCTGCCCAAAATCCGGCAGCATTCATGAACGACTACGAAATTATGCCCCTGACAGCATAAATCAGATATTGTTCGCAATAGGAACAATATAGCAAATCCAACAAAGGAGAACGAAATTATGAAGGGAATTATTTTAGCCGGTGGATCCGGTACCAGACTTTACCCATTGACTATGGTCACCTCCAAGCAGCTGCTTCCAATTTATGATAAACCAATGATCTACTATCCAATGTCCGTTCTTATGAACGCAGGGATCCGTGATATTCTGATCATTTCCACTCCACAGGATACCCCACGTTTCAAGGAGCTTCTTGGTGACGGCCATCAGTTCGGCGTATCTCTTACTTACGCTGTACAGCCAAGCCCGGACGGACTTGCACAGGCATTTATCATCGGCGAAGAGTTTATTGGAAATGACACGGTTGCATGGTTCTTGGAGACAACATTTTCGCAGGACACGGTCTTAAGAAGCGTCTGAAAGCCGCTGTTGAGAATGCAAGCTCAGGAAAAGGTGCTACTGTATTCGGCTACTATGTAGAGACCCGGAACGATTCGGTATCGTTGAATTCGACCAGGAAGGCAAAGCATTTCCATCGAAGAAAAGCCAGAGCATCCGAAGAGCAACTATTGTGTAACAGGTCTTTACTTCTATGACAACAAAGTTGTTGAATATGCAAAGAACCTGAAACCAAGCGCCCGCGGTGAGCTGGAGATCACAGACCTGAACCGTATTTATCTGGAAAAAGGTCAGTTAAATGTAGAGCTTCTCGGCCAGGGCTTCACATGGCTTGACACAGGTACACATGAGAGTCTTGTAGACGCAACTAATTTTGTAAAAACAGTAGAAACCCATCAGCACCGTAAGATTGCATGCCTTGAGGAAATTGCTTACTTAAACGGCTGGATTTCCAGAGAAGAAGTTATGGAAGTTTACAACGTGCTGAAGAAGAATCAGTATGGTCAGTATCTGAAGGACGTACTGGATGGCAAATATATGGACGTACTTCACTAATTATAAAAATCAAAGGAGAATTATATCATGAATATTATCGTTACCGGCGGTGCCGGATTTATCGGAAGCAACTTTATTTTCCACATGTTAAAAAAGTACCCGGACTACCGCATCATCTGTCTGGACTGCCTTACCTATGCAGGTAATCTTTCTACTCTGGCACCGGTTATGGATAACCCGAATTTCCGTTTTGTAAAAGAGAGCATCACAGACCGTGAAGCAGTTTACAAGCTTTTTGAGGAAGAACATCCGGACATGGTTGTAACTTCGCGGCTGAGAGCCACGTTGACCGTTCCATCGAAAACCCTGAAGTTTTCCTGAACACAAACATCATTGGTACTGCTGTTCTTATGGATGCCTGCCGCAAATACGGAATTAAACGTTACCATCAGGTTCCACTGACGAGGTTTACGGTGATCTGCCACTTGACAGACCGGACCTGTTCTTCACAGAGGAGACTCCGATCCACACAAGCAGCCCATACAGCTCTTCCAAGGCTTCTGCTGACCTTCTGGTACTTGCTTACCACAGAACCTATGGACTTCCTGTATCCATCAGCCGCTGCTCTAACAACTACGGCCCATATCATTTCCCTGAAAAACTGATTCCGCTTATGATCGCCAACGCATTAAATGACAAACCGCTTCCTGTTTATGGAAAAGGTGAGAATGTTCGTGACTGGCTGTATGTTGAGGATCACTGCCGCGCCATCGACCTGATCATCCACAAAGGACGTGTTGGTGAGGTTTACAATGTAGGCGGACACAACGAAATGAAAAACATCGACATCGTTAAGATCATCTGCAAAGAGCTTGGAAAACCAGAGAGCCTGATCACATACGTAACAGACCGTAAGGGTCATGACATGCGTTATGCGATCGACCCAACCAAGATCCACAACGAACTGGGCTGGCTGCCAGAAACCAAATTTGCAGACGGTATCAAGAAGACCATCCAGTGGTATCTTGACAACAAGGAATGGTGGGAGACCATTATTTCCGGAGAGTATCAGAATTACTACGAAAAAATGTACGGCAACCGCTAAGGAGGGCTGTTTTTATGAAACTGTTTGTAACAGGTGTGGCCGGTCAGCTTGGTCATGATGTAATGAACGAACTTAACAAACGCGGATACGAAGGGGTAGGCTCTGACCTTGCCCCGGAGTATAGCGGAATTCAGGATAGTACTGCTGTCACCACAATGCCTTATATTTCTGTAGACATTACAGATGCTTCCGCTGTGGAAAAAGCCATTACAGAAGCAGGCGTGGACGGCGTGGTACACTGTGCAGCCTGGACAGCTGTAGATGCAGCTGAAGATGAGGACAAACAGGAAATCGTCCGCAAAGTAAATGTTCTTGGTACTGAAAATATTGCAAAAGTCTGCAAAAAGCTGGGCATCAAAATGATGTATCTTTCCACAGACTATGTATTCGACGGTCAGGGCACCACTCCATGGGAGCCAGACTGTAAAGCCTACAAGCCTCTGAATGTTTACGGTCAGACGAAACTTGACGGAGAGCTTGCAGTTTATAACAATGTTGACAAATTTTTTATTATCCGTATTGCATGGGTATTTGGTAAAAATGGCAAGAACTTTATCAAAACCATGTTAAACGTTGCCAAAACGCATGATACCTTAAAGGTTGTCAACGACCAGATCGGTACTCCAACCTACACCTATGACCTTGCCCGCCTGATGATCGACATGATTCTCACTGACAAATACGGTTACTATCACGCAACCAATGAGGGTGGTTATATCAGCTGGTATGATTTCACTAAGGAAATCTTCCGTCAGGCTGTTGAGCTTGGACATACCGAGTATGCCGAGGATAAAGTAACAGTTCTTCCTGTTACCACCGCTGAATACGGAGTTTCCAAAGCAGCAACGCCCATTTAACAGCCGTCTGAACAAAAAGAAGCTGGTAGAAAATGGATTCACCCCTCTTCCAACCTGGCAGGATGCTCTGGCAAGATATTTAAAGGAAATCGAATTCTAATTCACAAAACAAAGCGCAGTCAATTTCAAAATCAATTGACTGCGTTTTCTTTATAAGTCAAAATCCTGAAGCATTATTGACTCCAGGATTTCATAGTTTTTATTTACTTTCTTCTTTCCTCTCTGATGTCCCCAAAATAGATTTCATCTATCTGTTCTTCTGATAAGGCTGGCACTGTTTTTCCGCTTGTTTTTACTTTTCTGTCTTTTCTGCGGCTTTCTCTTGTTCTCGCCATAATATCTTCCAGATATTCCTCAATCACATCGTCCTCGTCCACACCATACTCATCCAGAATCTCATCAATCTCCTCATCATCCGCATCAGACAGGTCATCATCTAAATCCTCTTCATACTCTTCCGGATACTTTCTGTACTGCTCCCTGGAAGGATTCTTTTTATCATCACGCTCTTTTTTTCCCTCTGCGCTTTGTCTCGTTTTCATCTTCCTCCTGATCAGCTTCTTCCCGTTTCTGTCGTCTTTCTGGTACTTTCCCCTGATCTCATCTTCCTCGTCATCGTAATCATCGTCATATTTCGGCTTATTAATGGCAAACTGGATCAACATTCCCACAAGGGCGAACCCAATGGAAAAAATAATTCCAAAAGGAATTTCCTCCATTTTTGCCAGCTTGGCAGCAGAAAAGCCACTTAAGATACCACCCAGAATACTGGTTCCCACAATGATCACTTCTCTTTCATAGCGAAGCGCCAGCATTCCGAGACCTACTCCCGCCAGAAGACAGATGAAAAAGCTGAAAGAAGTAGTCGGATGGATAATATATACAGTAATCGTCAGCCCAATTCCTGCTCCCATAATAAAAATACCGGCCTTAAACACTGCAAAAGAAAGAATGGCAAGTACCAGTCCTACCCCGATCATTCCCACTGCATAATACATCTTTTCCCCGAATCCGATCTGATGAATGGCAAATAATCCGATTCCTGCTCCAATGAGAAATCCAAAGATCATCATCCAGAATCTTAAAAGACGGTATCCGAGTACACAGTTCATAATTCCGAACACAAGCACTACTCCAAATAACGCCATGGACAAAGTACCCGCGATCTGCATATCCCGAACTCTGTATGCAATATTCATAATATTTTTTAAAATATCAACCATATCTGTTTATACCTCTTCCTTTTAAAACATATAATAGATAGTTTTCATGTTTTCCAGAATTCCATAATGATACTCTACCTGACTCATTCCATATATAGTCATATAATATCTTGCAGCCTCCTGAATGGCATCTCCATTGATCCAGTCTGCTCTGGCCTGTTCAAAAGCTTCCTGTGATGAGAATTTAAACCTCACTACTGCAGCCCCGTTATTCAGCCTCATCTGACAGTATGCCAGAATTTCCTGATAGTCATAACTGTCAAAGCAGCCCTGGTTCAGCACATAAAAATTCATATCTGTTGCAGAACACGCCGGAACCGTAAATTCATCAGAGGGTGTATATGTCATCTCATACTCCTCCGGGAATGGACACAAATAATCATATAGGATTGTCTTATGTTCTGCAAGCTGGACTGCATCGCCCTCCAGAAATTCCGGCTGGTCACCGTTGGTCGCATCAAAATAGTAATCATTTCCATTTAAAGTAATAATGTTCCAGGCATGTCCCTCTGTACTTCCGGCAGTACTGCCTTCCACGTAAATACAGGGCACTCCAAGATATTCCAGCAGATACTGGGCAGCCCCTGCATATCCGGCACACACTGCCTGCTTCCTCCAAAAGATTCCTGCCATGCTCTGGTCGTCCTCAGATTCCTGATATTCGGCAGTATCGATCAGATAAGTATAAACTGCTTTCGCCTTTTCATAATCATCAGCCCCCTCTGAGACCAATGCACTTACCTCCTGACAGGCATTATCAGCAGCTGCCTGTATCTCCCGGATTTCCTCATCCGTATAACTGTAGCCGGGAGAAAACATACAATAATTGGCATTTGAGAAGGTTGTTTTATATACCTGCTTCCGGTTATGCACCCAGAACAGCTCCGGATGATCCATAAGCACCGCATGGTAAACTTTATTTACGGTGTCATCATCATAGATCGTAAGATAAAATTCTTTCTCTCTTGACCGGATTCCTTCTATCATTTCACGATACCCCCGCTGTTCTTCTTCATTCAGCTGACCAAAATAGTATTCTTGGCGCAGTCGCTGTGTGTCGGTGTCTGCCACCTCCTGCGTCCGCAGTTCCCGGACTTCTTTCGGCTCTCCGGAAAAAATCTCCGGAGCGTTATCCAGAATTCCCTCTCCCACCTTCACAAACAAATCGGCTGGCTCATACTGCTGCTGATAAACATAGATTCCCAGGGAAATTGCCACTGCAAACAGAAGAATAAAAATAAATTTCCAATGGTTTTCTTTTTCTCATTCAGCCTCCTTACCCAAGCTGCCGGATCCGTTCCAGAATATCTCTGGTGTTTTCCCGGAATAAAAGTTCCTTATTGTAGCGGTAATATCTTTCACAGGAATATTCCTGAAGAAAGCCACTGCAGGACTGCTGGTATTCAGTTCTGTAATAAATACCACAAGTTCCTGTCCACCCGCAAAAGCACTCTCCATAAAATCAAAAGCATATTCAAGCTGCTTCGCCGCCTTGTCAAAACCATTGTCATATTCTTCTTTTTCCGCATTAAACCAGCCTCTGAGAAGGGAAAAAGCAGACTGGCCATCCTGTACATTCTCTTTCTTCAGATCCATCACATATTTTTCCAGGGTATCCAGAACCTGCTGGTCATGATGGAGGTCCTCCCTGGACAAAAGCCCTGCTTTCTTCTTTGCCAATGAGTCTGACTGGAAGCGGTTCTTTACATCCTCCAGATAAACCAACGGCTGCTCCTTCTGCGCTCCCATAAGAGGCTCTTTCGCCTCTTTTAAAATATCAAAAATGCTGACAAGCTTTTCTTCCTCTTCCTTCACCTTTCCAAAGGCTTTGTTCAGTCTGGAAAGAAGAAGTCCGGTGACACTCAGCTTTTCATCAAAGGAAGCATGTGCCGCCTTTTTTACCAGAATATCATCAATATGGCCGCTTAAAACCTCATCGATCTGATAATCCGTACGGTACTTGTAGAAAAGTTCCAAATAGCTGGCGAAATCTCTTGCAATCTGCGGATGCTGGATATACTGGACTACCACGTCCTTATCCACGGTTTTCTCCAGTTTTTCATATACCCGTATCAGTCTGGACAGATCCTCCCATCCTCTTGGAGTAGCAAAATTTTTGCCATCTACTGTGCTCTCCATCTTATAAAAATTAGCCGGTCTTGTATTCAGATAGGAAATCACTGCAGGGTGAACGCCTTTTGCGTAAGCATACTCTCTCCATGCGTCAAAATCCGGCTCCACCTGGATTTTCTTCACACGGTCCATGGTCACCACATCAAATTCACGGACCGATTTATTGTACTCCGGCGGATTCCCGGCAGCTACGATCAGCCAGCCTTCCGGGATCTTGTGGCTTCCAAAGGTTTTACACTGAAGAAACTGCAGCATGGCAGGTGCCAGTGTCTCGGAAACACAATTGATCTCATCAATAAACAAAATCCCCTCTCGAAGGCCGGATTCCTGGATTTTCTCATAGATGGATGCTACGATCTCGCTCATGGTATATTCTGTAACTGCCATCTCTTTTCCGTCAAAATTCTTTCTGGAAATAAAAGGAAGTCCAATTGCACTCTGTCTGGTATGGTGGGTAATGGTGTAAGAAACCAGTCCCACCTTACATTCCCGGGAAATCTGCTCCATGATCTGTGTCTTGCCGATTCCAGGGGCGCCAATAAGAAAAACAGGGCGCTGGGCCATAACCGGTATCTCATACTCCCCGTATTCATTTTTCAAAAGGTAAGCTTCTATTGTATTGCGTATTTCTTCCTTCGCTCGCTTGATGTTCATAATATTATATTCTCCTCGTCTTTACAGATTGGCTGTACTATTCTAGAGCATGTTTGAAAAAGGCTTTCTGCAAGATGTGCGTCACAATTTGTGGGAGATTTTGTCCGGATGAGGGCGCGTAGCGGGCTACGGCAACCGAATTCGGGCAAAATATACCGCAAAGTGGGGCGTGCAGATTGCGGGAATGATTTTTCAAACAGGCTCTA
>ENA-OQAA01000384-OQAA01000384.1-human-gut-metagenome-genome-assembly--contig:-NODE-384-length-31331-cov-2.354217_pt1 | contig 31331 bp, 29 predicted proteins | sample MGYA00242489_ERZ504515 | MGnify/ENA primary metagenome ERZ504515 (study PRJEB26092, sample SAMD00036237) | human gut metagenome | host: Homo sapiens | study: EMG produced TPA metagenomics assembly of... | reverse complement strand
GAGCAGAATTATTCGTTGGAGAAACACAATACGTTCCATCTCCCAGTAAAGACACGTTGGTTCATGGAGTATGAGACGGAGGAGGAGCTGCAACGAATCTTACATGATGAATACTTTCAGGAATGTTTATCCTTGCATATAGGAGGCGGGAGCAATCTATTGTTCATCAACGATTATAATGGCATTATCATCCATTCCCGAATCAAGGGGATTTCTATCTCGGCGGAAACGGACGAGTATGTATCGCTTCGTGTCGGGGCTGCGGAGATCTGGGATGATGTCGTGGCATACGCCGTATCGAAAGGTTGGGGAGGTATAGAGAATCTTTCTTTAATACCCGGTGAGGCGGGCGCTGCCGCTATCCAGAACATCGGGGCTTATGGCATGGAGATCAAGGATGTGATCGAGAGAGTGGAGGCTTATAACCAGTTGACATTCGAGAAACGGACTTTTACGAATACGGATTGTGAATATGGATATCGTAATAGTTATTTCAAGAATGAGCATCATGACCCCCACATCATAACTTATATTACGCTTCGACTATCCAAGAACCCTAGCTTTTCGGTTAATTATGGGAACTTAAAGGAGGAGTTGACGAAATATCCGGAAGTTACTTTGGAAACGATCCGTGAGGCTGTCATAACAATTCGCAGGCAGAAGCTTCCCGATCCGGAAGTATTAGGCAACGCAGGCAGTTTCTTTATGAACCCGATAATTACGGCAGAGCATTTTGAGAAATTGAAAAAGCAATTCCCGGAAATCCCGTCTTATCCCGCTTCGGAAGGAAAGATCAAGGTTCCGGCCGGTTGGTTGATCGAGCAATGTGGGTTTAAGGGTAAAAACCATGGGCCGGTAGGTGTTTACGAGAAACAAGCGTTGGTATTAGTGAATTTAGGAGATGCCCGGGGGCATGAGATCGCGTTGGTCGCGGAGAGCATTCGTACCGCCGTAAAAGATCGTTTCGGTATAGAGCTTATGCCTGAGTTAAATATGACGGATAATGAAAATCGTTTTTTTTAGGAACAGGAACGTCTACGGGCAATCCTGAGATAGGTTGCCAATGTGAGGTATGTACTAGTAAAGACCCCCGTGATTGGCGTCTACGGGCTTCGATCTTGGTAGAGACGGAAGGGAAACGGATATTGATCGATTGTGGTCCGGACTTCCGTTGGCAAATGATAACCAATAAGATTTACTATTTTGACGCCGTTTTAGTAACTCATGAGCACTACGATCATGTAGGTGGCTTAGATGATCTACGTCCTTTTGGCCGGTATAAAGATGTGGATATTTATGCGGAAGACAATGTCGTGGAGGCGATAAAGACTCGCATCCCTTATGTCTTCCGGGAGCATAAATATCGGGAGTGCCTAATTTGGTTTTGCATACGATCGGGACGAAACCGTTTGAGGCCGCCGGTGTCATGATCACTCCGATCCGTGTAATGCACGCTAAGCTGCCGATCTTAGGTTTCCGTATCGGCAATATGGCTTACTTGACCGACCTTAAATATCTTCCGGAAGAAGAGTACGCTAAGTTGGAAAACCTTGATGTATTGGTTATTGATGCCCTTCGGAAAGGAGAGCATCAATCGCATGAGAGTCTGGAGGAAGCCTTAGCGAATATATCCCGTATCCAGCCCAAGGAGGCCTATTTAATCCATATGAGTCATCGCATAGGGTTGCATGCGGTCATTGAAAAGAGTTGCCTCCGCATGTACATTACTCATATGATGGATTAACGGTGACTTTTTAAGTCATATATTGAAAAGATTCTTTATCTTTGCCAGCTGAAAATCTAGAGAATAGCTGCTTTTTTAAGTTAGTCGCTTATAGCAGGAGTGGTATATAATAAAAAACAATAATAGACTGTATGAATTTATCGTTTAAGAACGTACTATGCGTATGTTGCTTATTGCTGTCGGGATCTGTGTATGCACAGGTTCCGCAAGACTTGATTGACAAGGCGAAAGCCGCTGGAATGTCGGATACGCAGATCCAGCAGGAATTAGCCAAGCGTATGAAACAAGAAGGGGGATCAGTCGGATCTCAAGCTACCGCTACCGATGCGAAGGTTAGCGACCGGGTAATGCCGGTAATCGATGAAGGACAATCCTTAGAAGCCCAACGTAGAAATAATCTTCCTGCTTCAGCCATGGAGAATACCGTATTCGGGCATGAAATCTTCTCAAACAAGAACTTATCTTTTGCCCCAGATTTAAACATCCCTACACCTAAGGATTATGTGCTTTCCGCTGGTGATGAGTTATTGATTAATGTATGGGGAGATTCCGAGCTAAACTTGAAATTAAAGATCTCTCCGGATGGTACGATCCTTGTACCAAATTTAGGTCCGGTGTCGGTCAGTGGATTGACGATCGCTGGCGCTGAGACTCGTCTGCGTCAGGAGTTGAGCCAGATTATGTCTACGCTGTCTGGTTCGGGAGAGGGGAATACCTTTGTTTCCGTCAGTTTGAGCCAGATTCGTAGCATGAAGGTGAATATTGTCGGCGAGGTAGTCGCTCCCGGTACGTATACATTACCTTCATTCGCCACATTATTTAATGCGTTGTATGCCGCCGGTGGTGTGAATAAGATCGGTTCTTTGCGTAGCATCAAGGTATATCGCAATAGCAAGGAAATCGCTAATCTCGACGTATATGATTATTTATTGAACGGAAAGTACACAACGAATGTTCGTTTGGAAGAGAACGATATGATTATGGTAGGCCCGTACGACCAGTTAGCGGTGGTTCGAGGTAAGGTGAAACGTAATCGTATTTCGAGTTGCGCAAGGGTGAGACCTTGAAGCAATTGCTGGATATGGCCGGCGGATTTACCGGCGACGCTTATACGAAGGACGTACAAGTGAAGCGTAAATCAGATAGTCGTTACCAGATCTCTACGGTTTCGGAAGATAAGTTCGCTTCTTTCGTGATGCAGGATGGCGATTCTTTGCTGGTAGATTCCGTTATTCCTTTTTATGAGAATCGTTTGATCGTGACGGGAGCAGTATGGCGTCCGGGAGAATATGAGTTAAGTCCGTCGGTTCATACGGTAAAGCAATTGGTAAAACAGGCCGCGGGTCTAAAGGAGACGAGTTCGCCGGCCGTGCCTTGATTACCCGTTTGAATCCGGATTTCACGACTACGATGATCGCCGTGGATATTCGTGGTATCTTGAACGGTACCGCTCCAGATGTGGAGTTGCAAGCGGAAGACCAATTAAGCATTCCTTCCCTATTCGATTTGCGCGAACCTTATACGATCAAGGTTGGCGGAGCCGTGAATTATCCGGATACGGTGCTTCCGTATCGTCATAATTTGACAATAGAAGACGCTATCATGATGGCAGGTGGTTTAAGAGAGTCGGCTTCTTCTATTAATGTAGAGGTAGCCCGTCGTGTGAAGGATCCTAGTTCCAATCAGAATGTCAACCGGATCGCTGATGTATATAACTTCTCGTTGAGTGAGGACTTCAAGTTGAATGCGGGAGATACGATCTTCACATTTGGAGCCGTTTCGATGAGGTTTATGTTCGTTTCTCCCCGGGGTATCATGAGCAACAGGTCGTGAAGGTGAACGGCGAGATCACTTTTGCCGGTAGCTATGTATTGGCTACGAAGAACGCTCGCTTGAGTGATATTATCGCGAAAGCGGGAGGAGTTACCCCAGAGTCTTATGTAAAAGGTGCTAGCTTGAAACGTCAGTTGACAGAAGATGAATTGAAACGCATGGAGACCCTTCTGGCTTTAAGTGAGGCGAATAAGCAAAGCCGGGATTCCATCGGTGTAGCGTTGATGAATGTGAAGGACTATTCCGTAGGTATTGATTTAGAGAAAGCGTTGGCAAATCCGGGTAGTATCGATGACGTTGTGCTTCGTGACGGCGATGAGCTTTATATCCCGCAGATGCAAAGTACGGTGAAGATGAGCGGAGCCGTGACTTACCCAAACAGCGTGACTTACACGAAAGGTATGTCGGTTATGGATTGCTTGTCTCAAGCCGGTGGTTATAATGATATCGCACGTAAGTATCCGATCGTAATATATATGAATGGTAAGGTCGCTACGACGAAGCGTACCGCTATCTTTTTCAAGCGTTATCCGAAAGTGGAGCCGGGCTGTGAGATCGTAGTTCCGACGAAGACGCAACGTGAGCGCCGAAGCTTGGCTGAGATCATGAGTATCAGTAGCTCCGCTACCTCTATGGCCGCGATGATTACCTCTATTGTTAACATGATTAAAAACTAATCAGGCATGGATACGATAAACGAGATAAAAAGACAAGAGTTACCTGAGGAGCAGGAGATCGATTTAATCGAACTGGCGCAAAAACTGTGGAAAGAGCGTAAGTTCTTATTGAAAGGCTGTGGTATTGCGGTGGTAGTAGGTTTGATTGTAGCTTTCAGTATTCCCAAGGAATATACAACTACGGTGAAATTGGCACCAGAGACACAGGATGCGGCAAAAAAATCTAGTCTTGGCGGTTTGGCTGCTATGGCTGGGATTAATCTGAATGCCGCTGCCGGTGCGGACGCGATCTCTCCGGATTTGTATCCGGATGTGGTGCAGAGTACCCCGTTTCTGTTGGAATTGTTTCCGGTAGAGGTTACCGATAAGGAAAAGGAGTTAAGCACTACATTGTATGATTATATGAGTGAACATCAACGTAAGGCTTGGTGGGGATATATTGTCTCCGCTCCATTCAAGGCGTTGGGTGCGGTAATGAGTTTAATCTCCGGTGACGAGGAAGAGTCTGAGGGCTTGAATCCTTACCATTTGACAAAGGATCAAGAAGAGGTGGTGAAGGCCTTGCAGGAGCGGGTTTCTGTTTCCGTGGACAAGAAGACCTTGGTTATCACGGCTTCCGTACAGATGCAGGACCCGGTTATTTCCGCTCAGATGACAAAAGGTCGTTTTGGAAAACTCCAGAATTATATTACGAATTATCGTACGCAGAAAGTAAAGCAAGATTTGGAATTTACCCAGAAGGTATTTGGCGAGTCACGTGACGCTTATTATAAAGCGCAACGTGCGTACGCTGCTTTCGAGGATGCCAACCGTAATATTATCTCTTCCAGCTACCGTACGGAGCAGGAGCGTTTGAAGAATGAGATGACTCTTACGTTTAATGTTTACAATACGTTGGCGCAGAAGTTGGAGCAAGATAAACTGCGTGTACAGGAAGAAACCCCGGTGTATACAGTAATTGAGCCGGCTACCGTACCTTTGAAAGCATCTTCTCCGAAGAAGGCGCTTATCTTGGTCGGTTTTGTCTTCCTCGCTTTATTCGGATGTATCGGATATTTATTCGTAAAAGATATGTTTGTGGCAGCTTTCAAGAAAGAAGAGACTGAAGCTTAATTCCCGCAAACCGTAAAATATGCCACGGCCTCGTCATGACTGACTTGTGCCGTGGTTTTTATTTGTGGGAATAGCCGATTGATCCGAGTAGTTATCGTATCGCATAAGTTGGGGTAAAAGTTCTCCAAGGTTTCCTCATAGGGTTGCTCATTGAAGCAGCAAAGGCTTCCTTCATTATAGAATAAATCCATTGCCAACCATTGATTTTTCATTTTCCACTCCGTCGAGTCATTCATTTGAACCTGTAAATCTAAAGAGGCGCTTTGGATGAAGAGATTCATCGCGCCACTCTTGCCTTTTTTACTAATTAGATCAGCTAATTCCGGAATGATCTGTGCGGGGTACATCTGTTGCTTTTTCGCTGTCTCTACCAATAATTTTCGATTGTAGGACACCACGAATATACCCTCGTGGTAGTAAACAACCTAGAAAATGCTTATCAACATCCGGATAGTATCTAACAGGAACGGAAGCTTCCTCTCGTTGCTGGGCAGGAAAAGTGAAAGAAGCGTCCAGTTGCTTGAAAATACGCTCTGCCGTATGACTATCCATAGGGGCGTACAAGATATCCCCTTGTGGATAATAAGCGATCAAGAAAGACGATAAATCCGGATTTTGCTGTATTAAAGAGAGGAAAATAGCGGGCGTATGATCCGAGAACGCCTTGCGTATATTCTCCATGGGTAGTATCATCTTCTCGAATACAGGAGGACGATTGATGCAAAAATTGCCGTGGGGCTTGGAACGACCAAACTATAGGGATCTACCGTAGCGACAAATTGCTCGTCGTTCATATGCTTGTAAAAGTACCTCACGCATACGATCGTACCCAGAAACAAGACAAAAAATGCCGTTATGTCTTTCTTGCTGATCCTCATGTTTGCTTTAGGAAGTGTTTACACCAAGGCTTTAATCCGCATTCCTCACATTTCGGTTTCCGGGCGAGGCAAACATATCTTCCATGCAATATCAACCAGTGATGGGCGATGGGGATCAGTTCTTCCGGAATGTTCTTCACTAGCTCCTTTTCCGTTTCCAAAGGTGTCTTGCTATTATTGGTCAAGCCGATCCGGTTGGAGACACGGAATACGTGCGTATCTACCGCCATGGCCGGCTTGTCATATACAACGGATGCGATTACGTTCGCAGTTTTTCTTCCTACACCCGGAAGTTTCTGTAGCTCATCAATATCGGAGGGAACCACGCCTTTGAAATCCTCTATCAGCATTTTCGCCATACCTACCAGATGTTTAGCCTTATTGTTCGGGTAAGATACGCTTCGTATGTATTCAAAGACAACTTCCGGTGTGCTAGCCGCCATTACCTCGGGAGTCGGGAAAGCCTCGAACAGGGCAGGTGTGATCATATTCACTCGCTTATCCGTGCATTGTGCGGATAGGATTACCGCTATCAATAGTTGATAGGGGTCGTCATAATGTAGTTCAGTCTCGGCTACCGGTACGTTTTCCTTAAACCAGTTTAATACGCCTTTATACCTTTCTTCTTTTCGCATTGCTTTTTCGGTTTCTGTTTTTCGCATCCTAAAGGTATAACTTTTAATAGGAATATACAAGCGGAGATGTGCCAAAAATAAGATACACCCGAATTGTACGAATAAATAAAAAGTACCGATCTCCTTCTTCCATCTAAGAGAGAAAGAAATCGGTACTTTTTTATTTATTATTCCCTAACGATCTGGTGGATATGTATAGATTCTTTTCCTATTGTGGTGATTTCTAAAGAAGAGAAATCCTCGAACATGGTTTTATTTAATTTGATGTAGCCTTACGTTTCCTTGATAGACGATGGTTTTTCTCGCCATCTTGGGAGAGGCCGGTGATGGATACCAGATTCTCGTTACTTCCGGAGAGGAAGAAAGATACGGCGTTGATATCATCACATTTTATATGAATCATTTCCTCCCGGGTTCAAGTTCTTATACGTATCTAGGTTCATATCGTACATCATAAGAGCCTCATTGATTTGCGGGTCTTGTTTGGTTGTCGCCGTGAATCCTAGTACGTATAGCTCCATTTGCTGATCCGAGTTATTTCGCATACGGATATAACGGGCTTTCGGGTCGATGGTGCGGATCGTATCTTTAGCGTTTTCCGTGGAGACATGAGGGATTAGGCTCCAGCTCTTTCCGTCGGCGGACCACTCGAATACCCGTCCGGGTTGGTTGCTTTTCGGAAGATTGAAACAGAAGGATTCCGCTTCTTTCTGGATTTCCCAGCCGATACCCAGATATTGGTTAGGTTGTACCTTGACTACCTCGAATAGGGGAACGTAACCGACCGTATTGTCACCCTCGGCACAAGGCTGGCTCTTTAATTGGTCGATATTCGTGAATATGGAAGGGATGCTAACCTTCACCTCGTCCGGGGCGATACCGTCCGTAGATAGCAGGTTACGACCTGTCTGGCGGTATAAGTCTACGATGAAAGGGTGTAAGACTTTCGATCCGACTTTCACGCCTTTAGCTGCGCCTTCTGGTTCAGCGTGCGGTTTATCAGTTTCATGCTATCTAGCAAAGCGGATGTTTCCAGATAGCGTTGCCACGTATAAGACCGGTCTTTCTCATACCAAGCGTGCGCCATATGCAGAGCGCTTGTTCCGGCTTTTCCTAAGAACTCGAATTGGATAAGCCATGGATTGATTTGCTCGATCAGGCGTTTATTGGGACTTTGGCTGTAGATCATGCTTGGGGAAGCCGTGATTTGAGCGAATAAGGTTCCCAGAAGATTTGCGCTTTGCTCCGGGAACGTGTTTTTCTTATATCCGGTAAGGAATGTCTGGATAGGAGCCACATAGTTAGCAGACTCTTCCCGGCGGTATTGATGTCCGTTCGGACCCGGATCGCAGTTATGCTCGCAGAAAATGCGGAAAGCCATGGAGGCCTCCGGCATAATAAAGTCGCAAGCGTCTTTCCATGCCTGTGTAGGATCGTAATTCTTGATATTCCAAGTGTACATTCCAACGCCGAATATAGCGACCTTGGAAGCCTCGGCATATTCCATAGGATTGGATACGAATCCGGTCATGGTGCCGGCGGCTTGCGTATCTAGGCCGTAGGCGGCTCCCATCAACAAATGATCTTGGCAATAATCGCTTACGGGGAAGTTCCACCAGATATAGGCGGGACGACGGATACGGTTGTTTACCCATTCGACGCTTCTTTCGTGATATCGGCTACGACACGGTCTCCGGTCACATGATTTGGATGGCGGGATCGAGTTGGGTACCGAGGATATCCAGATAATCGGTCTTAGCCCATGAGCGGTTGTATTCGGTAGGGCACATGATTAGGGGCTGCACGTCATTTTTCTTGGTAATAAACTCCTTATGGATGTAATTCAATAAGCCGGCTTGCTTTTCCGGGCGGGCTCCCTCTCCGGATATATCATCGAAGAAAACGGCGAAAGAGCGTACGCCCAAATCGTACATTTTCTCGAATTTGGAAAGGATGTTCATGCTATCTGTCAGGTTCCATAGAATGTCTTGTCCCGGGTGGATGGCCCAAACGAAGTTCACCTTGTTATGGGCGGCCTCTTTCGCTAGTTCCTTGATATGCTCGGCTTCCTCGGCGGGATAAGGTTTGCGCCAGTTGGGGGAGCTGTGATAAGGATCATCTTTCGGACCATAGATATAGGTGTTCAGCTTGATCCTTCCGTAAAAGCGGATTTGCTCGATACGGTCGGCGTGGCTCCAAGGCTGTCCGTAGAATCCTTCCACGGTACCCCGGAATAATACGTCCGGATAGTCTTTGATCGAGCAGAGAGGCAGGATCTTTTTACCCTCGTCATATTTAGCTAATTGCTTGAGGGTTTGGGCGGCGTAAAACAAGGAATTATCGTCTACGATCCCGATCGTGATACCTTTTTTAGTGATTGCTAGTGTGTAGGCCCCCGATCGTTGCATCTCTGGGGCTTTGTCTTTTAGCTTCTTGATCTCTAAAGGGAGGGATTTGCCGGATTTAGCGAAAGGTAACGCTTCTTTAAGTATCTGACTGCGTCTGCGTCCGGATCATTTATCCTCGTAGGGCGTATCCATGGGGCGGTGCGTATGTCTGGCTGGAAATAGTCACCTCTTGGGGCTCGGGGAAAATTCCAAGGGATAGCTTTTGGCTATACGTTAGGCTGCAAACGCCTAGAAGGAGCATGGTGACGAGTAAATACTTTAGTGTTTTCATATGCGATATGATTTAATGTTAACGTTCGTAAATGTAGGGAATAATTAGACACGAAGCACACGGAGGGCACGGATTTGTTCCGTGTGCTCCGTGTTTTAGATCTTATAGGGAGAATAGCAATACCCGGTTATCCGGATTTGTCCATTCATGGATCAAGCTACGCACGTCGCTATATTCGGCGGGAGTGAACTGTTGCTTGTCCAACTCGATCGTACGTACTACCTCGATCGTATTTCCTCTTGGTGTGATCGTGCGGGTTACTTTACCAAAAGGCTTGCTTATCACTTGCTCTTTTGTGGAGGTCTGCAACTTCATGCCCTCGGCGGGAGTAACCGTGTAGGTTACCTCTTCCTTGATCAGGGAGGGGAGTTCGAATAAGTTGGAACGCTTGCTGTTCAAAGCGCTCATGCCCCAGCTATCGATACCGCCTGTTATAGCCGGAAGGGTACAGATGGCGAATCCGTTTTGTGCTTCGTTCTTGGAGACGCTGACGGCTTTATTCTCCTTGATGATCGTAGGCTCTGCCTGTAGGGCGATCGACGTGCCGTTCAACGTGAGTACCTGATCTAACTCATCCGGGCTGTTAATGCGGAAGGGGTAAGCTGACCGCCGAAAGGTATTTGTCTTTCCCTGCGACAGTCGCTTTTACGGCAAGATTCTTGATCGTGCTTAATCCACAAGCGTCTATATCCAGATTCCCGGGATATACGGCGACTACTTCCGATTGAATGCCGACGGCGTTCAATAAGACGTTCAGAAGCTGGGTCTTCTCGGCTAATGTACCGTAAGCGCTGCGAAGGGCCGTATCGACATCGCGGATGGAATAACCCGTACAAGCGAGGGGGATGGCGCAATATCCCATGTTGTTGACTACATGGTTCCGGATGGCGTTCGCCTTCTCTTCGTCGCTAGTAGCCTTTTCCGTGATATAAGAGCCGAACGTTTTGCTCTCGTAGTTTCCGGAAGTGTTAAAACGCTTATTTAGCGTAGATAATGCCTCCTTGTTGGAACTATAGCTTGAAGCGATTAGGCGGGGAATCCCGTCTTGGTTTTGAGGAAGGAAAGCTTCCCGGGAAGAGGCCGGCAGGTTACGTAAAGTCCAGCTTACCTCTTTAGCGCCGTTTCGGGTGGCTTGGGATGCTTTCGCGTCGCTACCCAATAATTGCCAAGCGAGCGGACTGTTTTCCGGTACAGAGATAGAGACCTTGCATTCCTTCACGGGAGAAGTCTCTTGTAGTCGCTCGTTGATATCCAGAGCCGGATAGTAGCCCGGTTTTGTGATAATAGAGTAATCCAAGTAAATCGTGGCCCCAAGTTCTAGGCCAGTGTGTACCACGACCATTTCCTTAAGTTGGTTATAGGCCGGAGCATCGGCGGCGAAACGGGGTAGGACCTCTACAAAGGCGTTATCGGGTGTCTTTACGATCGTACCGTCTTTCTGCCTCGTATAGGATGAGTGGATCTTCAGTGTTTGGAAATCGGGATTGTAGACGATAAAACTCTCGCCATACGTGCTATTCATCGCAGTGTGCGTGAAGAGCGTCAATTCCATGGAGGATCGATATTCTTGGCTACCGTCGGCATGCAAGGTCCAAGCTTTTGATACCTTCCCGTACTCAGCCTCCGATGCGGCGAATGAAGTAACCGTCATCGCTAACAAGCCTAGGAGAAGAATCAGTTTATAGGTTATCTTAATCATTGTCTTTCTGTTTTTATTTCTTGATAATCAAATAGTCACCATAACTCTTATAAGCGTTCACGGCGGAACGGAAACCTTTCCAGTCGGCTGCGTCGTAGACACGCTTCTTCAACGCTAGCTTCTGGCGCAAGACGATGTTCTGATTGCCTTCCTGCGAAAGGGAACCTTCGAAATCGGCCGCATTGCTTTGCAGGGCGTCATTCTTCGGGGCGTTCAAGAGGGTATAGCCTTGGGGAGGCGGATGGTCTCATCTTGTTCTACCAAACGGGAGCAAGCATCCTTGAATCCATACGCACGGTTTTCCGGTTTCGTATCGATACGCAAGAAACTCTTCACTTGATTGTAGAGGTTATTCATGACTAGCGGTTTGATAAGCATCTGGTCTCCGGCGATAATCGCGTAATCGGGGATCTCATAAGAGAACGTGATCTTGATAGGGGCCGCTTGATAGTTCTTCGGGTCCTTACCGTAATCTACACGAAGCAGTTTGGGCGTTGGGGGATACGGCCAGCAATTGCTTCTCCATCGTGTTCTGCCAGTCGGATTGCCATCCGGTGGTGAAGATGCGGCGGATATTGCTGTCGGACTGTCCCTCGGCGGTGATCGTGAATTGTCCGCGGAGCGTGCCTTTCTCGTCTAGGCGGTTGTCGGCGTGGATGCGGACGTAGTGGTTCTCCGGGGCGGAGACAGGGGTTAAGCGGAGGTCGGAGCCTTCGGGCACACCCGGGAGGTAGTTCTGCTGTTGCTCGGCGCTACTCCATAATTCCCGGCAGAAAGGAACCCAAGTCGGGTCGAGAGGCATATACGTACCGCTCGCCAGTTTTACCACCGCCACGCAATGGTTGAAATGGTCGGCGGGGATGCTCTCTACACGGCTTCCCGCCATTGTCATCGCCGGGTAAGCCTCGAAGCCGGCCATGCGGAGGAAGGCGATCAACGTGCCGGCGATATCCTTGCAGACACCGCAACGATCGGTATAATTCATTTTCAGGTTGTGAAGCGTGAAACCCTCGCCTTTACCCATCGAGATTCCGGAGTAACGGATGTTATCGGCCACCCAGTGGGTCAGCACGGCTATCTTCTCCATTTCCGTTTTCTTGCCTTTGATCAGCTCGTCTACCTTTTTCTGGGCTTCCGGGATCGCGGTAAAGCTTCCGTAATCCTCGTTAACCTTATTGAACCAAAGGGATTTATCCTCCCAGCGGGGAGTACTGGACATCATGAGCTTCGGGGCAGCGTCGAATAGGTCTACCATGTTCGGTTCCTTGGCGAAAGGAAGGATATCGTCGGAGGCGAAGGTATATACTTTCCGTCCGTCCTCGTATCGCATCGAAGAGGTACATTCGCTTGGTAGAACTGGAATTGCAACTCTTTCTCTATCGGCATGGATACCCGGTACACCTTGCGCACGGTAGGCTCGGTAGCCCAGAAGGGGACGATATCGTAAAACTGTCCTCGCATAGGAGGGATGAAACGCTCGTCGTCGTCACCCGCCGTCAGCAAGGCGTAGGTGAAACCTTTCTTGGCGATCTCGTACTCCACGATATCTCCCGGTTGCAAGCGGCCCACTTCCAGCATGATCTGCCGGGCGCCCCAGTAGATGGCACGTGCGGGGGCGGCGTAGTCGCAAGCTTGGGTTACGTCGAGATTGATCACGTCGCCGTTCGCACGGTAGATCGTGGCGTAACGAAACTCGGCGTGCGCCGTCAGCGGGTCGTAATCGTATTTGATGATACGGTTGGCGACGGCTCCTTTGGAAGTCTGTACCTTAAAAGCCTTGCATACGGCGAAAGCCCCCGAGCCGGTAGGTTGTACCGTAACGGCGGTGCTATCCAGCAAGGTGACGCAGTCGTATCCTGCATAGGCTTGCGATTTCTCCAAGGTAGGATCTTGCGGGTATCGGCAAGAATCCTGCCCGTACATAGGCGATAAGGCCAATAGGGAGACCGCGGTGATTGTTAGAATTCTTTTCATGTTTATAGTGTTTTTGTAATGATATTTCTCGCTAGCTCCCGGCAGGCGGCACGGTCGATCTTGCCGCTTCCGGTTTGGGGGATCTCGCTTACCTTTATGATGTGCCTCGGACGGAGGTATTTGGGCAGGCTGGCGAGAACCTCTGTTAGCATCTCACCTCGTAGGTTTGAGGCAAGCAGTAGCACGACCGCCTCTCCCAACCGAGGGTCGGGGGCGGCGGTGATGGCATAGGGGCGGTCGAGGTAGGGCCGTAGCCGCTCTTCCACCTCCTCGATCTGGATCTTGATACCTCCGCTATTGATAATATTATCTTTCCTTCCGATAATGGCGAAACTCCCGTCCGGCAGCAGGCGGGCGACATCGTTCGTCACCAGCCGCTCGTCGCAAACCAATGGGGCGTCTATCACCAAGGTATTCTCCGGTGACAAGGATAACGTCACCGAGGGGAAGGGATGGTAATAGGGCGAGGCTTCCGGCCCGTTCAGCCGGCGCAGGGCGATGTGGGACAGCGTCTCCGTCATTCCGTAGGTGGAATAAACCGTGTTTGGCATCTGCCGTATCTCCTGTTCCAAGGCCGCGTCAATCGCCCCGCCGCCGATAATCAGGATATCCGTTTGCTCCAGCCGCTTACGTTCCTCGGGTACTCGCAACGTATTGTAAACCTGCAAAGGAATCATGGCGGCAAAGCGCAGGGGCGTATCCCCCCAATCCGCCAACGGGTGTCCGGAGGTTCGTACACCTCCAGATCCAGTCCGGCGTATAGGGAGCGGACCACCATCATCTTTCCGGCTATATAGCGTAGGGGCATACATAACAAGGCCTTGTCGCCCTTCTTAAGCCCCAGATAATCGCAGGTAAGCCGGGCGCTGTTCAGCATCCGGTCCTTGCGTACTCGCATCCGCTTGGGCGTACCGGTGGAGCCAGAGGTCTGGACTTCCAGAAAAGGGGAGGGATCGTGCCATTCAGCTAAGAATGCCTGTAAATCTTCTTGTATCGGCATAGGTCAAAGGTCGTTGGTGAACCAGATGGTGTCTCCTTTTCGTTGGATCAACTTATGTTTATCGTCCTTGAAAATCTCGCCGGTTCCCAGACCTTGCGGTAGCGGGTTACCTAGCGTGGCGCACCATTGGGCGATAGCGTTCAGTCCGATTTGCGATTCCAGAGCGGAGGTGACCCACCATTAGGTTGTTCAGGGGTACTCCCTAAGATAGTTTCCGCTAAGTGAACCCATTCCGTGCATCCGGCGATACCTCCGTGGAGGGAAGGCTTTAATATAATGTATTGGGGATGGATCGTTTCCAACAACCGCCGTTTCTCGTCCGGGGCGTTACAGCCGATCAGTTCCTCGTCGAGAGCGATGGGAAGGGGTGACTCTGCCGCAAGGCGTGCCATCTCTTCCAACTGCCCGGCACGGATAGGCTGCTCGATGGAATGCAAGTCCATCTCGGCGAGCCGCTTCAGTTTGTCCATCGCCTCCGAGGGTGTGAAAGCGCCGTTGGCATCTACCCGAAGCTCTATTTCCTTGGCAGAGAAATGCGCACGGATGTGTTTCAATAAAGAGAGTTCCCGGTCGAAATCGATAGCGCCGATCTTCAGCTTGACGCAGCGGAAGCCCTCCTTCATCTTTTCCTCTACCTGTTCCAGCATGTACTTATAATCGCCCATCCAGATCAGTCCGTTGATGGGGATGCCCGCCTGCCCCTGCGAGAAGGGCGTGTCGTAATGCCGCCAACCGCCCTGTTCATAATGGCGCATGGCCGTCTCCAGCCCGAAAAGGATGGATGGGTAATGGCGCAAAGATTCGGTGTCAACATATCCTTCTGTTCCAGATCGAGGCAAGCCTTGGATAACGTGATCTCGTAATCCACTCCATAATCGCAACTGAGATCCGGCAGGGGGCACATTCTCCGATACCAATAACCGAGGGTTCGTCTTCCTTACGGATTCGGACCTCCCACAATTTCCGGGTCGTGTAAACACCCCGTGAGGTTCCTGCCGGTCGCTTAAAAGTCAAGCACCGGGGAACCACCTCAATCCTATATAACCTCTCCTTTACCATTCATTCTTAATTATTCATTATTCATTCTCAATCCCCCTACGGGAATTTCGGGTAATCCTCGAAGCGGGGACGGCGTTTCTCCAAGAATGCCTTACCGCCTTCCTGCGCCTCGTCCGTCATATAGTAAAGCATGGTAGCGTCTCCGGCCAACTCCTGTATACCGGCCTGTCCGTCCAACTCGGCGTTTAAGCCCGCCTTGATCATGCGCAAAGCCAACGGGCTAAGCAACATCATCTCCTCGGCCCATTGAACGTACTCGTCCTCTAATTTATCCAAGGGGACTACCTTATTTACCAGACCCATATCCAAAGCCTCCTGCGCATTGTACTTGCGGCATAGGAACCAGATCTCACGGGCCTTTTTCTGTCCGACCACACGGGCGAGGTAAGAAGAGCCGAACCCGGCGTCGAAGCTACCCACACGAGGACCAGTCTGTCCGAAGATAGCGTTCTCGGAAGCGATCGTAAGGTCGCAAACCACGTGCAATACGTGTCCGCCGCCGATAGCGAAACCATTCACGGCCGCGATGACGGGTTTCGGGAGAGAGCGGATCTGCTTTTGTACGTCCAATACGTTCAAGCGAGGTACGCCGTCTTTACCCACGTACCGCCACGTCCTTTCACGTTCATATCGCCTCCCGCGCAAAAGGCCGTATCTCCGGCTCCTGTCAGAACGACTACGTTAATGTCCGGGCGTTCCCGGCAGATGTAAAAGGCGTCGCTCATCTCCGTGGTCGTAGTCGGGGTAAAAGCGTTGCGATACCGTTCCCGGTTGATCGTAATGCGGGCGATGCGTTGTAGAAATCAAATAAGATCTCCTCATATTCCTTGATGGTTGTCCATTCTCTTTTCGTTTCCATATATTATATGTTTTGTGCTTTGGGATGAATTTTTTAGTTGATGATAATATTCCTTGAGCAATCGTACGTCTTCTGCTTTGTCCGTGAAAACCTCCATGAATAGCGGATGTTCGCTCGGTTGCTCTGTTTGGGTAAAGGCGCTCATCGCCGCTGCCAACTCCTCGGCATTATGGACAGCGGAGTAGGAGAATCCCCTTTCCGTGGCCCATCCCTCCGCAGAGGTCTGGTGGGAGGCGGTGACGTAACGGTGCGTACGTTCGTTCATCTTGAATCCCGGCAAGGCTTGGAAGATTTCGCCACCTCCGTTGTTCAAGAGCAGGATGCGAAGGTTATTGTGCAAGTTATCGTTCCACAACGCGTTCATATCATAGAAGAAACTAAGATCGCCTATGACGATAAAGTTTAGTTTTTGCGAGGCCGAGGCATATCCGATGGCCGTAGACAAGGAGCCTTCGATCCCGCTCGTACCCCGGTTGCAACAAACCTCAACCGTCTCGGGCACGGTGTACAATTGTGCGTAACGTACGGTGGAGCTATTCCCTAGATGCAAGGCCGATTCAGCCGGAAGCGAGCGTATCAAACCGCCGATCGCCGCCATTTCGGAGTAAGCGAACTCCGGCTCCGGCAGGTTCCGGGATTTGTATTCCCAAGCCTTCGGATATTCAATCTGCCTATTCTCCAGCATATAAGCGATTTTCTCCAGAAACTCGAAAGGGTCCATCTCGATCACCGTGGTCAGGCTACCGAATAAATCCGCTACCTCTCCATCCAATGAGACATGCCAATGCTCCTTAGGCGGGTGTTTCCGCAAAAACTCTTTCATCCGCTTGGAGACAATATGGCCACCGTAGGTGATTACGAGCTCGGGAACTAGCTTCTCTTTTTCCTCCTCCGGGGTAGCATACAGGATAGCGTCGAAATTCTTGATCGGTAATCCCGGTACGATACGGTTGCCGATGTGCTCGGAGAGCCAAGTGAAATGCTTGTATAGTAACTTGCATATTTTCTTCTCGAAGAGATAGATCAAGCTCATTTCTCCCGCTATCATCATCCGCTTGCTATATTTGTTCAAGCGCTCGATCAGGTCATCATATTTCCGGTCGTACACGTTCAAGCCTTGATAACGGGTGATTACCCGTACCTTCGGCAATTCGGGTGTCGTGAACTGAAATAAAGGCTCGGAGATCGGAACGTTGATATGCACCGGTCCTTTGCCGTGATGGTTCAGTTCCAACAAAGCCTCGTTGATCAATCGATTACAATACCATTCATCTTGATCCGTATGTATTTCCGGTAGCTGCACCGATTTCTTTACCAGCAAGCCGAACACCCCGGGTTGCGGCAAAGTCTGTCCGTCCATTTGCCCGATCCATGCGGCGGGGCGGTCGCGGATATCACGACAAGTGGAACTTCTGATAGAAAGCCTCCGCTACCGCCGGATGTATATTCAGCAAGGCCGTGCCCGAGGTACAGCAAACAGCCGCCGGCTTACCTCCGTGCAACGCTAGCCCTACGGCAAAGAATCCCGCGCTTCGTTCATCCGTCACGGAATGGCAATTGAAGAACGAATGGTTTGCCAATGTGTGCACAATCGGAGAGTTCCGGCTTCCCGGACATAGCACGATATTACTTACGCCGTGCTCTATCAGCAAGGCTACCAATTGAAGGATGTTCTTTTTATCGCTATACATTATATGATATAAAATTATAAATTACCCACTATTCTCCGCATCGTATCTAATTTATCCTCTGTCTCCTGCCACTCATCCTCTAGCTGCGAGGCCGCTAACAGACCGCCTCCGGCATACAGCGTAAAGGTTTGGGGGAGGATATTCATGCAACGGAGGTTTACGTACAGATCTGTTTTGCCTTTGGGATCCAGCCAACCGATGAAACCGGAGTAATAGCTACGATCGTACCCCTCATTTTCGATGATGAAATGATAAGCCTCCTCCTTGGGAAGACCGCAGACGGCTGGAGTAGGGTGTAATAGTTGAAGGACATCACCCAGCTTCTCGGGATTCGGCAAGGAGAAGAAGAAATCACTTTTCAAATGAGAAACCTCTCCGGCCCGGGCTGAATAAGGCCCCTTCTCCTCGGGAGTAATACCCAAGGTGGACAGCTGGCGGCGTATATAGGAGGCGACTAATTGCTGTTCTCTCCAATTCTTATGGTCCCAGCTTTTCGGTAATTTCCCGTCTCGTAAGGATTGGGTTCCGGCCAAAGCTACCGTTTGCCAGTCACCTTTCTCGCCGGATAACAAGATTTCCGGTGTCCCACCCATCCAAGTTCCGGTTTCCGGGGTATGGCAAAGGTAGACATAGGAGCGGATATATCGTTCTTCCGCGGCGAAGAATGCCTTGCCGGGTGAGAAAGAGGGATCTTTCCGGATCGTTTTGCTACGGGATAGGACTAGTTTATCTTGGCTTCCTTTTAGCAAAGGGTTGGTAAACAGGGAGAAATGGTAAGCGTATCGTTCCTTCTCCTCGGATTCGGACGGGATTTCGATTTCATTCGAAGGGAATTCGTTTTTCTCTCGAGAGAAATCCCAATCGGATTCGGAGGGGATTTCAAAGCAATCCGGTTGGATTAAAACGATAGGTCGTTCCGCTGTCACCTGAAACGGAGCGATTACAAAACCGCTCCGTTCATTTAAGTCTTTTATGTCGTATAATAGGCAAGGAGAGCCGGCGCTTTGCATCCTGAAATGGAGCCTATCCTCACTAGGAATACGCCAAATAGCGAAACTCCGGCCTTGCTTGATCAACGTGTCTATTATTTCGTAAGAATCTTTTGGAATCATTTCTTCTTTAGTATACTATTGATTACCCGTACAGAGGAAACCAGTTTGTCGGTAGAGGTGAATATGTCTACGTTCCACACATGGATGAACGGCCTTTGTGGATAATCGTCCCGACGGCACGTACCGTGTCTCCCTCGTGGGCGGACGACATATGGCTGCCGCTAACTTGCATGCCGACTACCATCTCGTCCGGTTTCGCCAGAATCATGGAACCTAGTCCGGCCACGGTCTCTGCCAGAGCCAGTGTAGCGCTCCGTGCAAGATACCGAAAGGCTGGCGGGTCCGTTCGTCTACAGGCATGGTCGCTTCCACACGATCCTCCGACGCATAGGTATATTGAATGCCTAGATTACCCATTAAAGCATGTTTGGCCCGTGCGTTTAGTTGATCTAACGGAACCTCTGTGGGTTTGATCGTGGCAAGGATCGCTTTCTCGATCGCTACCGCCACACCTTCCATATTATTGGGTAAGGTCGTGAAATCGGCACAAGCCTTTACGGAATCGCGTGCGTTACCCATCGCCACGCCGGTACCGGCTAATTGAAGCATGGATACGTCGGCCACGCCATCACCGATAGCGACAACCTCTTCGGTCGTGATATTCAGCATCTCCATCAATACCGCCAACGTATTTCCCTTATTGATGAAATGAGGAGCTACCTCCAAGAAATAGTCCTCGGAGCGGAAAGCTTCCAATACCCCGTCCAGACGTTTCTTCCAATGATTTTCGAGACCCACTAGATTGTTCTCGTCATCGCTGGTAAGAATACACTTACAGGGTGCGAAATCCACCGCTTCCGGGAAATTCTCCACACCGATGATGCGCATCTTATTGAGTTCGGCCTCCTCTTGGACATGCTTGTTTTCCGGACTATCGGTTAGGATATAGTCCTTGTGATATGTGAAGATCGCGAAACCGTTTTCCTTCGCCTTCCGGTTTAAATAAGGAATCATGGCCGGATCGATTCGTTTCTCGAACATCAATTCTCCGGTCTGGGCATTGATGATCTGACCTCCGTTATAAGATAATATGAAACCACCGTAATGATTCAATTCAAGGGCCTCCGCCAAGGGTTGAACCCCGTTGGTGGGTCGGCCGGATGCCAATACAACATGAACTCCCATCTGCTGAGCCTTTAACAAGGCGGCATGGTCCGGGGAGTTATCTCTTTCTTGTCGTTAAGCAACGTCCCATCTACGTCTAAGACTAATAATTTGTACTTCATGGCGTCTTATTTTTATGGTTTAGAATACAAATATACATAAAATAGTTGATAGTTAGAAGACATTTCCATGAAAGGAATTTACGTATATCGGCGCAAGCTCACGCCTATACTGGCGTAGCCCTACGGCACTACTGGTATAGGCGTATGCCGGTATAGGCATTGGCCTGTGTCGATACTGGTGTAAATGTCTCTGAAAAAACACGTACGTGTTCTCGCGAAAACATGTACATGTTTTTCGGAAAATACGTACGTGTTTTTTTCAAAGCAATTCTTGGATGAAACGAGCCACTCCATCCTCATCGTTCGTGTATTGGGTGATGCGGTCGGCATTGGCCTTGACAGGGGGCTGGGCGTTGGCCATAGCGACTCCCAATCCGGCGAAACGGATCATGGATACGTCATTGAAACCGTCGCCGATAGCGATCACTTCCTCCTGTTTTATCCGGGTTGCTCTAGTAAGCGGGATAACGAGGCTGCCTTATCGATACCTTTGGGGACAAGCTCCAGATAGAATGCCTCGGAACGATATACGTTGATACGTTTCCCTAATTCTTGGCGGAGCTTCTCTTCCAACGGTACCAACATCTCCGGTTCGCCTACCACCAAGCATTTATCGGCTGGCTGATGCAAATCCCGCAGAAAATCGTCGGTAGCCTTGATCTTCATTTTGGTTAAGAAAGATTCGTATTGTACGTATTTATTTTCCGGATGCTCGCTTAAGATATATTTACCGTTGTAGGAAAGGATAGCCAGTCCCGCTTCTTTGGAGCGGTTGTATAAAACAGGTACGATATCGGGTGGCAAAGCCTGTTCGAAAAGTACTTTGTCTGTCATCAAGTCGATCACCTTACCGCCGTTGAAGGAAAGGATAAAACCACCATATTGCTTTATGTTCAGTTCCTCGGCTAAAGGCACGATACCGTAGGTGGCCGGCCGGAGGCTAAGACCAGATGCAATCCTTTTTCCTGCGCTTGCAGAAGGGTTTCCCTCGTAAACGGGGTGATCTCTTTTTTACTGTTTGTCAGTGTACCGTCTAAATCCAGTACCAATAATTTATAGTTCATGCTCTTGTTTCGTGTTGATCGTGATTATTTTACCTCTTTGGGAGATATAATTATAGAGTTCTTTATAAAATGCGTGCCGGGTAAGGGTGGAAGCGTCTCCCAAGATCATCAGTTTCATACGGGCACGGGTGATCGCTACGTTCATGCGCCGCAAGTCGTTCAAGAAGCCTATCTTTCCATCCTCGTTGGCCCTTACCAAACTGATCAAGATGACATCGCGTTCTTGCCCTTGGAAACCGTCAACGGTGTGTACGGTGATCAGTCTGCGTAAAGGCTTGAAGAAAGCGTCTTGTTTGATCAATTTACGGATGTATTGTACCTGCGCCTTATAAGGGGAGATCAATCCGAAGTCGATATTCTCTTCCAGCACTCTCTCCTTGGATATTTTCTGTATATAGGAGCGTAATTGTTCCACGAGCAATTCCGCCTCTTGCCTGTTGACACGGCTCATGGTCTCTTCTCTCGTATTTTCCGTGAAATCGCACTCGGACGTATCGAACCATACGATGGGAGTGTCCAGTCGCAAGATTCCCCGCCCACTTACCTCGGGAGCGGATTCGAGTTCGTTATGATAGAACCATTGGGAGGAGAAGCGCATGATATCCTCGTGCATACGATATTGGATCTTCAAGAGAGAGACCGTTTCCGGTTTCGCATGGGCTATCTTTTGCATCAAGGTACGTCCTAAGCCTTCTCGTTCCGCTTCTATACATTTAATAGTAGGGGGCAATTGGTGATGATCGCCCGCTAGTATGACCCGGTCCGCCTTGCTGATCGCTATCCAGCAAGCGGCTTCCAAGGCTTGGGCGGCCTCATCGATAAACAAGGTCGTGAAGTGTCGGTTCATCATGATCCGGTTTGCGGAGCCAACCAAGGTGCAAGCGACAACACGAGCCTCGTCGAACAGCTCTGTATCGATCTTGACTTCCAGTTCGGTCGCCCGGAATTTCAAACGGGAGAGGCGGTTTCGGATCGTATCCCGTTCCTCCCGGCTTTTCTTTCGCATATTGGATTGTATATCCCGTACCGCTTTTCGGATGCTCCATAACTCGGGATAATCCGGATGCGATTCGAAACGGCGTTCATATGTGAAAGAGAGCATCTTGTCATTGATACGAGTGGGGTTCCCGATGCGCAGGACGTTAATGCCTCTATCTACCAGTTTCTCCGAGATGCAGTCTACGGCGGTATTACTTTGGGCGCAAACGATCACTTGATTCTCCCGGTGAAGTCTCGTAAATGGCTTCCACCAAGGTGGTTGTTTTCCCGGTTCCGGGAGGGCCGTGTACGATAGATACTTGTTTCGCTCCCAATACCTTGTTTACGGCTTCTTCCTGCGAGCGGTTCAACCAAGGAAAGCGGATCGGGAATAATTCACGCTGTCCCGGTTTTTCCTGCCCCAGCAATACGTCCCTAAGATGGGAGAGTTGGTTGTTTTTTGCCCGCATCACGTCGGAGAGAGCGGAAAACATCGTTTTATAGCTGGTCTCATCGAAGTAGAGTTGCACGCCGAGATCATTGCTTTTTCCTTGTATATCCATCAAGGCGGAAGGAGTGGGGAGAACTACCACCATCCGGTCCTCTTGCACGTAGCTGATCGTGGCGGAGAAATCCAGATACTTAAATTTACCACTGATATCTGCCGTAAAGAAGCAAACCGGCGCCCGTACTCAAAATTATGCTCGATCTCCCGCTCTTCTGTCCTTTCGATCTCGATCACCAATTGGTTTAAGGAGTTATAATAACTGCGTCCCGGAGTGACCGGATACCAACAGAGGCCCTGCGCCACTCGTTTTCGCAAACCCGTACGCTCGGATTGCTGTCGGTATGTTTCCTTCTCATATTCATATTCTTTCTGCAGGAGATCATATTGATGTTGCAAATCTACAAGCGGCGATGAAATTCCCATTCCTTTATCAATTCAATTAATCGGATAAATACAGCCCGGCGTTCTAGGTCCCGAAGTAGGCGACAAAAGTACTAAAATTATCGTTCCGTACCCAAGTTGCGGTAAGTAAAGAAAAAGAATACCGCTAACGTTGGTAGTGTCTATAAAATTCCTAATTTTGTACGAAAACTAATATCATAAAAAAATGAATGAGAACGATGCTTTTTATAACGCATTAATAGATGTAGCTGCTTGGGATAAAGAGAATACCTTAGATCGTTTTATGAATAGTGATAGCCTCTTCAAAAAGTTTCTATATAAATTTATTACTACAGATGGTTCGTATGTGAAATTACGGAGCTCTTTAGTAGAGCGGGATTTGGAGAATGCCAAGCTATATTCGCATACCTTGAAAGGGATAGCCGCTAATTTAGGTCTGGTAAATCTATTCGATGTATCGAATAATATACTATCGCTGTTGAGAGAAGGGAATCTGGAAGAAGCGTTGCGTTATGAAGATGCATTGGGAAAACAATACGATGCCTTGCGAGATATCGTTGTTGAGTTTTGTTCTTAATCTATTGTATATTAACTATCTAATTCTAAATAAAGACTATCAGTATGGATACTATCATAAAAACTCAAATTATAGATTTGATTCACAGGGAGGTAATCCCTGCTATCGGATGTACGGAACCTATTGCCGTGGCTTTGGCGGCCGCAAAAGCGGCGGAAGTGCTGGGGCGTAAGCCAGAGAAGATAGAGGTTTATCTGAGCGCCAATATCCTGAAGAATGCCATGGGAGTAGGAATCCCGGGGACTGGCATGGTGGGGTTGCCTATCGCTATCGCTTTGGGATCGATCATCGGTAAGTCCGCTTATGGGCTAGAGGTGCTGAAAGACTTGACTCCGGAGGGATTGAAAGAAGGTAAGGAAATGGTCTGCAAGAAATGTATCGGTATAGACCTGAAAGAGAATGTAGATAAACTTTATATCGAAATTATAAGTTCTGCAGGGAGCGATCGTTCAAGGGTGATCATTTGCCATGAGCATACCCATATAATATATGTAGAGAAAAACGGGGAGGTATTGACTGATTTACGTACGGCAAACGCTTCTGGCGAGGAAGTATGTGAGAATAAGGATTTACGTCTTTCCTTCTCTATGGTCTATGAGTTTGCCATGGAAATGCCATTGGATGAGATTCGTTTTATTTTAGAAACGGCCGAGTTGAATAAGAAAGCTGCCCAAGCTTCCATGAAAGGCAATTACGGACATACCGTAAGCAAGACAGTCTCGGGTGCTTTCGGCCGTAAGTTCATGGGAGATTCCGCTTATACGCATATGTTGATCATGACTTCCGCCGCTTGCGACGCTCGCATGGACGGCGCTATGATCCGGTGATGAGTAATTCGGGAAGCGGTAATCAAGGAATCGCCGCTACGCTTCCGGTTCTTTCTTTCGCCGAGGATATCCAATGCTCGGAAGAGCAACTGATCCGTGCGTTGATGTTAAGCCATTTGATGGTGATCTATATCAAGCAAAGTCTGGGACGCTTGTCCGCCCTTTGCGGTTGTGTGGTTGCCGCTACGGGAGCGAGTTGCGCTATCACCTATTTGATGGGAGGAAATAAGGCGCGGATTTCTTATGCGATCAAGAATATGATCGGTAATATTACCGGAATGATCTGTGACGGTGCCAAGCCGAGTTGCGCGATGAAAGTATCTAGTGGCGTATCTACGGCGATGCTTTCCGCTTTGATGGCCATGGAGGATAAGGTGGTGACTTCCGTGGAAGGTATCATCGATGAGGATGTGGATAAATCGATCGCGAACTTGACCGCTATCGGTTCTAAAGGAATGGAGGCGACGGATCGTCTGGTGCTGGACATCATGACCGGTAAATCTTGTTAATGGGATTCTATGGAGGAGGCACCAAAGGCGAGGAAAAAAGAGATTATGCGAGTGACACTTTTAGGGTCATTCGCTAATTTTGTTTTATTGGTATTCAAGTTCGTGGCGGGTATCTGGGGGCATAGTAGCGCTATGATCGCCGATGCGGTGCATTCGTTATCTGATTTCGTAACGGATATAATCGTACTTCTTTTTGTCAATATATCTTCCAAGCCAAAGGACGAGAGCCATGATTACGGGCATGGTAAATACGAGACTTTGGCGACTTCAATTGTCGGTATCGTCTTGCTTTGTGTAGGTTTTGGCCTTTTCTGGGAGGGAGCGAACAAGATTTATGACTTTTATTTCAAGGGGATTCCGTTGGAAAGTCCGGGAATGATCGCTTTAGTTGCCGCTCTTATCTCCATTGTGATCAAGGAATTACTGTATCATATTACGGTTTGGGTAGGAAGGAAGCAGAATAGTCAAGTCGTTATCGCTAACGCTTGGCATCATCGCTCGGATGCCTTTTCCTCGATCGGTACGGCTTTAGGTATTGGAGGGGCGATTTTGTTGGGGGATAATTGGCGTGTGCTGGACCGTTGGCGGCTGTGATTGTCAGTTTGTTTATCGTAAAAGTAGCCTTGCAACTAGTGATCCCGGCGATTAATGACTTATTGGAGAAATCTTTGCCGAAGGAGGTGGAGGATGAGATCTTGGCGATCATTAGTGAGGTTCCCGAGGTAAAGAGCCGCATAATCTACGTACCCGCCGCATCGGTAATAATTTTGCTATCGAGGCGCATATACGGGTGAACGGACAGATAACCGTGACTCGTGTCCATGACTTGACGAAAGAGATCGAACAGAATCTGCGTGATAAGTTCGGTCAGGCTACGCACATCGCTTTGCACGTGGAACCAATTAAATAAACGAATTGTTATTTGACTATGATGAAGAACTTATATAGGGGAGAAGTGTTCTATTTGATCGCTTCCCCGCTGGATCATGTGGAGGCTTACCGCTATTTTGAGGATGGGGGACTGGCTGTTGTTGATGGAAAGATTGTAGAGGCGGGGCCGTTCGAGGCGATGCGTTCCCGTTACCCGGATTTCCCGGTGACAGACTATTCCGGTAAATTGATTACACCCGGCTTTATTGATTCCCATATCCATTTCTCCCAGTCGGAGATACAGGGAATGTATGGCAAGCAACTTCTGGATTGGCTGGACGAATATACGTTTCCCGCCGAGGAAGCTTTCTCTTCCATGGAATATGCACAAGATATCGCTCGCTTTTTCGTGAAGGAACTGGTGAAGAACGGAACTACGACTTGTGCCGCTTATGCCACGGTTCATCCTGCTTCCGTGACCGCATTATTTTCCGTGGCTACGGAGTATAATATGTGTATCTTGGCTGGAAAGGTGATGATGAACCGGAACGCTCCGGATTATCTGATGGATACCACGCATCAGGGTGAGTTGGACTGCCGTAGCTTAATCGAGGATTGGGACGGGAAAGGACGGAATCACTATGTGATCACGCCCCGTTTCGCCATAACCAGTACGCCGGATCAATTAAGTCTGCCGGTCGTTTACATGCCGAATATCCCAGTACCTATATACAGACACATCTTTCGGAGAATCTGGGAGAGATTGAATCTGTCTTATCGCTCTGTCCCGGTCATGCGGATTATTTGGAGGTCTATGAGCGTGCCGGATTGTTGACCGATCGTTCGATATTCGGGCATTGTGTCCATCTAACCGATCGGGAATATAAGCGGTTGGGAGAAACGGGAGGCATTATCGCCCATTGCCCGACCTCGAACCTTTTCCTTGGAAGCGGATTATTCGATATGAGGGAAGCGAACCGTTACGGCGTACGTACTACCTTGGCGACAGATGTCGGTGCGGGTACATCTTTCTCTATGTGGCGTACGATGGGAGAGGCCTATAAGGTACAACAGTTGAACGGTTATCCGATGACAGCTTTGGAGGCTATCTATAAATGTACGCTAGGCTCTGCACGGGCCTTATCGTTGGACGACCGAATCGGAAGTTTCCTCCCTGGCCGTGAAGCGGATTTCATAGTCGTGGATTATGCCGCTACCTCTGTCCAGAAATTGCGTATGGAGTATCTTCGTTCGAGAGATAAATGGACGATCGAGAATAAGCTGTTTGGCCTGCAAACCCTCGGCGATGACCGGAATACGGTATGTACTTATATAATGGGCAAGCAAGTATACGGCTCAGATTCGTGCGATCATCAAGAAACAAGTATGTAATACGACCGTTACGACGATCCATAGGCGCTCGGCAGTAGTCGGGCGCAATCCCGGGAAATGATATTCTATAGCCCCGTGCTTGCAAGCGGAGAGGCAATCTCCGCAATAGGTACAGGTATAGCCGATCTTTCCCTTCTCGATCTCTTCTTTATGTAGGGCATCATAACGGCAAGCGTTTGTGCAAGCCATGCAATAGCAACAATCCGTGGTCAGTCGTACCCGGAAAGGAGAGAGGTATTTGAGGAAAGACACTAAAGTCCCGATCGGACAATAACTACTGCAATGCACCATCTTCCGTCTCTTTCTGGAAAACAATAGCATGACAAGTAGGCCGATAACTCCGACCGCTATTCCGAAAGCGGTGGCTATCCTGCCGCTCGCTCCGAATATTCGGAGTAGGATGGCCCCCAACATAACCAGAAATAATATGCTGTATCGCATTTGCTTGTGATAGGGGAACCTTTTTTCGCTCCAATTTTCCCCGGGCACTCCATGCGTCGAATGCCCCGAAGTAACAAAGCTGGCTACACCAAGCGGGACCGGATAGTAATAAGGTGCTGATAAAAAGTATGGGCATGAATAATCCATCAAAGCGATAAAGCGGTCCGGCCAAGATTACCGCAGGGATCGGTAAATGCAGTTTCCCGGTCATAAGGAAAATGGGATCGGCAAAAATCCCTAGAGCAAGTTGCCCGAAAAAACGATCGAGAATAACAACCACGCTCGTTTTCTCCATTTGGGACGTTCTTGCCGATCTTGCATCTTATAGCAGAGCCAACCACCGTATAGCATGGCAAGTATCACTTGTATCCATCCTCCATACGGAAATAACCTTTCGCCTATCAACAGTGGATTTTTAGGCATGACTTGAACGATCGAGAGAAGTCCCCCGACTAATAATACGGTACTGATAACAATACGTCTCGTTTTCATGCTCAATTATTTTATGCGTAAAAGTATGCCTTTTACGCGAATAATTATAGCACGGGCATTGTATTTCTGATACTAGTTACACCGATTAAACGATCATACCGTGCTCCCATTGGACAATAGTAGACGTAAATGCTATATTCGTTCTCCGTCTGGAAGAAATTACCCTCGATAGGCCGGTCTGTCCTACGGTCTGTCCGTTAGGGACAAAGAGGTACTGATAGTTGTAACTGCCTTGTTTCAGTAAGACGGATTTCTCGTATTGATGCGTCTCCGGATTATAGCCCATCTTACTTTTCTCGTCCAATACATTATTATATAATTCACCGTTCAAATACACGTTTCCATCGGGAATTAAGTCCATGGCGAGGGTAAAGTGAACGATGTAATAGTCCGCTTCCGTATCCGGGTCGTTACAATTACTGCAACGGATGAAGAAACGGCCGTCTTGATCTTGATCGTATTGATACGATAATTGGTCACGCCGATAGTCCGTCATCAACTCTACATGGTAATATGGATTATGGAACGAGATACTTTCTACGTGCATGCCATTGTATTTGTTGCTCAAAAATTCCATACGGCGATATTCGTTTCCTGCGGGAAAGATCAAGTTCTGATTGTTCGTATAAGAGATCTGGTTTTCTAAAATAGTCATAGGCTGAAGACCTGTTACGGCATTATCCCTGCGGTTATTCTGATAAACCCAGATTTTCAAGTCGGTCTGAGGATAGGTGATGGGGAAATTCTTGTTATTGATCGCAAAGCTGACTTGTTGGTGTGACTGATTGGTATCGATATCCGTATTTCCGCTCACCGTAGCGGCGACACTAACCATCGGCTCAAAAATAGAAAAGCATGCGGTAAATACGATCTGGGAGGGATCATCCTCGTTATATACTTGCAAGGCATAATTCCCCGAGACCTTCGGTTGAACGTCATCGTTTGGGAAAAGTAATCGGTAGTTGGTGTATTGCACCGTAGTACCCATCGCATTGGCGAAATCCTCGATCGTGCTCCCTTGGAAACCATTCATATACTCAATCGGGGAAAGATTCGATTGCGTCCAATCGGCGTTGCAATGAACCAGATTATAGGCGTATCGCCCGAAGCCGGATTAAAAGCATCGAAATTAACTTCGATACGGTTTTCACCGCCCAGTTCAATGAATGGGTCGGAGAACATCTCGCCGGCAACCTTCACTTGGAGGGTCTTTATTTGCTTATCGCTAACGTTGGTGAAGTAAGTCACTTGAGCGTTCAACGGTACTAAAACCGTGATAAGCAGCAGAAATAGGATTTTAAAAACTTTCATTTTCTTATTACTTTCTTTAACGACGCAAAATTATGGAATTATTTCTCTATTTATTTGCCTTTCCCTGCTCTAAAGCATGAAAAAATGTTTACTTTTGCAGGAAAATTACATATAAACAATTTTAGTTGTATCATGGCAAATGTGATTAAGATTAAAAAGGGTTTAGACATTAATCTGAAGGGCAAAGCTTCGGATGTACTGTTAAACGGCGGCAAGAGCGAGTCTTATGCGATCGTCCCCGATTATTATAACGGTATTCTCCCCAAAGTTGTTGCGAAAGTAGGAGAAAAAGTCAAAGCCGGTTCTGTACTGATGATTGACAAGAACCGCCCCGAGATCAAGTTTGTTTCGCCGGTCAGTGGCGAGGTAACTGCCGTAAACCGAGGAGAGAAGCGTAAGGTGCTAAGCATCGTTGTGAAGCCGGATGCGCAGATCGAGTATGAGGAGTTCGGTAAGAAGAACGTAGCATCCCTACAGGGAGCAGAGGTGAAAGAGGTACTTCTGAACGCTGGTATGTGGCCGTTTATCAAGCAACGCCCATACGATATCGTTGCCGCTCCATTGGATACTCCGCGTGATATCTTCGTTTCGGCTTTTTACTCCGCTCCGTTGGCTCCAAACTTCGATTTTATCGTAAAAGGTCAGGAGCTGATTTCCAGACTGGATTAAACGCCCTAGCTAAATTAACGAATGGAAAAGTGTATGTGGGTGTAAGAAGTGGTTCTGTCGTGAGCGGAATGAAAGGTGTGGAGATCGTGGAAGTAGAAGGTCCGCATCCCGCAGCGAACGTTGGCGTGCAGATCAATCATATCAAGCCCGTTAACAAGGGTGAGGTAGTTTGGACGGTTAATCCGGCAGACGTGATCGTTATCGGACGCTTGTTTAACAAGGGTGTCGCCGATTTCAGCCGTATGGTTGCTATTACCGGTTCCGAGACTACCGAGAGAGGCTACGTTAAAACGATTTCAGGTTGTACGATTAAGAGCTTGGTTAACGGTAAAGTGTTAGGACAGGAACATATCCGTATTATCAGCGGTAATGTTTTGACAGGTACCAAGGTGAATATGGATGGTTACCTAGGCGCTTATGATAACCAGATCACCGTGATTCCGGAAGGTGATGAGACGCATGAGTTCTTAGGTTTCGCTATGCCTCGTTTCAACCAGTTCAGCGCTAGCCATAGTTACTTTAGCTGGTTAGGTACTAGCAAGGAATATGTGATCGACGCCCGTATCAAAGGTGGTAAACGTGCCATGATCATGTCTAATGAATACGATAAGGTGTTTCCGATGGACATCTATCCGGAGTATTTGTTGAAAGCGATCATTGCGTTCGATATCGACAAGATGGAGAACTTAGGTATCTATGAGGTGGCTCCCGAGGACTTCGCTCTTTGCGAGTTCGTGGACACTTCCAAGATCGAGTTGCAAAAGATCGTTCGCGACGGATTGAACCTGTTGTATAAGGAAATGAATTAATAACATAAAAAACTTATAATACATTGAAAGCGTTAAGGAATTATCTCGACAAGATTAAGCCTAACTTTGAGGAAGGCGGAAAGCTGGCGATGTTCCGTTCTGTTTTTGACGGTTTCGAAACATTCTTATTTGTTCCGAACGAGACCTCTAAAACGGGCGTACATATTCATGACTGTATTGATTCAAAGCGTGCCATGACCGTGGTTATCATCGCTTTGTTGCCTGCTTTGCTTTTTGGTATGTATAATGTCGGTTATCAGCACAATTTAGCTGTGGGGCGTGATCCGGGATTTTTGAATGGAT
>ENA-OQAA01000383-OQAA01000383.1-human-gut-metagenome-genome-assembly--contig:-NODE-383-length-31362-cov-3.665215_pt1 | contig 31362 bp, 40 predicted proteins | sample MGYA00242489_ERZ504515 | MGnify/ENA primary metagenome ERZ504515 (study PRJEB26092, sample SAMD00036237) | human gut metagenome | host: Homo sapiens | study: EMG produced TPA metagenomics assembly of... | reverse complement strand
CGGAAATGTGTTTGACTTCTCTTTTTGAAAAAGATATACTGTATTTGAACTGCTATAAAGGACAGAAAGGAACGAATCAGATGAAATGCCATATTGTAATAATCCGGATACAAGAGTGATTGATTCCAGACCGGCGGAAGACGGAAGCTGTATCAGACGCCGCCGTTCTTGTGATATATGTGGGAAACGTTTTACTACATATGAAAAAGTAGAGACAATTCCGCTGACAGTAATAAAGAAGGACAATACCAGAGAACAGTATGACCGCCGGAAAGTAGAGAACGGTGTGGTTCGTGCCTGTTATAAACGACCTGTTGCAACGGCAGATATCCAGAAAGTTGTCGACAGAATAGAAACAAAAGTATTTAGCATGGAAGAAAAAGAGATTCCGAGCAGTGCGATCGGTGAGGCCGTTATGGATGAATTGAAAACGCTGGATGAGGTTGCATATGTCCGTTTTGCATCCGTTTACAGAGAATTTAAGGATGTCAGTACATTTATGGACGAATTAAAAAAGATATTAAAATAAATCCGATATGGAATGGAAATGTAGAATCTGCTAAACTGAATATTGAATATTGGAATAAGAAGGAATTGCTTATAAAGTAATAAAGTGATAAAATATATGGGAGAAGCAAAGGTATTTGCTTCTCCCTTTTTCAAAAGAGGATCGGATTTGTTATAAATAGATGTGTATTTAAAATAGCTTGTTAGAATAGATTGGGTGAAATAATATGAGAACATATAAGTTAACTATTTCCTATGACGGAAGCAGGTATCAGGGATGGCAGAGACAGGCCACAACAGACAATACGATACAGTATATTCTGGAGTGGAGTATTGGTAAATTAGTCGGATACCGTGTGCATATAGATGGATCAGGAAGAACAGATGCAGGTGTACATGCGCGTGGACAGGTCGCAAGTGTGAAACTGTCTAAGTTGTACGATACGAAAGAACTGAAAGATTCGCTGAACAGATATCTTCCGGAAGATATCCGTATTGTGAAAGTAGAACTGGCAAAGAATGGATTCCATGCGCGCAAAAGTGCGAAAGGTAAGAAATATGAATATTACATCGACTGCCGTGAAAAGCCGGATGTATTTTCAAGAAGATATTGTTATCATTATCCAGAAAAACTGGATATCGAAGCAATGCGTGATGCGACCAGATATCTGATCGGACCGAAGAACTTTACCAGCTTTACAGATGACAAGGAATGTAAAGATCCGGTTCGGAAGATTACGAATATTAAGATCGTCAGGAGCGGGGAAAAGGTAAGAATTACTTATTACGGTACCGGTTTCCTATATCACATGGTAAGAATCCTGACGGGAACGCTTCTGGAGATAGGTGCAGGCAAGAGGGATGCGTCCATGCTTCCGGTCGTAATTGCGGCAGAGGACAGAAGCCTTGCAGGATTTCTGGCTCCGGCAAGGGGATTATTCTTAAGAAAAGTATATTATTAAGAATAGAATAAAACAGATAGGATATATGTCAGAAAAAGTAAAAGTACTGTCCGCAAAAAAGGACAGGAAAAAGCCGGGAGGAATATATGAAGTTTTATATCGTGGAACGTCAATGGAATCCGTGCGTGTGTACAGAAGGGATTTATGGATGTTTTTAATGAATTAGATGCAGATATTTTCTGTATTCAGGAATCAAAGATGCAGGCAGGACAGTTAGAACTGGATATGCCCGGATATCATCAGTATTGGAATTATGCAGAGAAGAAGGGATATTCGGGTACCGGGATTTTTACAAAGAAAGAACCGGTATCAGTAAGTTATGGTCTGGGAATCGAAGAACATGACAAAGAGGGCCGGGTGATCACGCTGGAATTTGAGGAATTCTATTTCATTACCGTGTATACACCGAATTCACAGAGTGAGCTTGCAAGACTGGATTACAGAATGCGGTGGAAGATGCATTCCTTACTTATCTAAAAGAATTGGAAAAGAAGAAACCGGTCATTTTTTGTGGGGATTTAAATGTAGCACACAAAGAAATAGACTTGAAGAACCCAAAGACAAACCGTAAAAATGCAGGATTCACAGATGAAGAACGTGGGAAATTTACAGATCTTTTAAATGCGGGATTTATTGATACGTTCCGCTACTTCTATCCGGAAAAGGAAGAAATATACTCATGGTGGTCCTACAGATTCAGTGCAAGAAAGAAGAATGCAGGGTGGCGTATTGATTATTTCTGTGTATCAGAGAGCCTGCAGCCACGTTTGAAAGATGCCGTCATTCACACGGAGATCATGGGATCGGATCATTGTCCGGTAGAACTTGATATAGAGTAATCCGACAGTGTTATAATCATATGGAAAATATATGGAGCTGCGCAAAAGTAGATAAACAATCTGTTTTTGCGGCAGCTCCACATATTTAAAAAGATAAAGAGTTTTATAAAAAGCCTCCGTCAACCCCGATGATCTGTCCGGTCATATATTCCGGAGCATGTACAATATTCCATACCATCTGGGCAATTTCCTTAGGAGTTCCGTAACGTCCGGCAGGAATTTCATCTTCCAGGGCTTTTCGTTCTTCCGGTGTGAGCTGATCGTTCATAGAAGTATCGATGACACCGCATGCAATTGCATTCACCTGGACATTACTTGGTGCGAGTTCTTTCGCCAGAGCTTTTGTGAATCCGTTGATACCGGATTTGGATGCGGAGTATGCAACTTCGCAGGAAGCACCCGAGAGACCCCACATTGAAGAAATGTTGATGATCTTACCGGAACGCTTTGATACCATCGGAGGGATGGCCTGCCGGCAACAATAAAATACAGAAGAAAGATTGGTCTGAATAATATGATTCCAGTCTTCATCTGTCATATCGGATAAGAGATTGATATGAGAAATTCCGGCATTGTTCACAAGAACATCAAGGTGTGAACAGTCATGATAGATACGGTTATATATGGCTCTTACATGGTCAGGATTGCGACATCCCCGACAACGATCGTGCAAGGTGTGTGGTATTTTTTGCGGATATAGGCGCGGAGCTTTTTCAGTTCATCTACAGAAGAAGAACAATTTAAAAATGTGTGATATCCGCGCGATGCAAATCGTAAAGCAATGCTTTTCCCGATACCCCGGGAAGCCCCTGTGATTAAAATAGTCTTTTGTTCCATAATTTTTCTCCCCTGATCAATTAACTTTTCTTCTATTATATACTGAAATCATTGTCATTTAAAGTGTTAGGTGATATTATTTATATAACAATAACCAGTCGGACCGTAGAAGATTGGTTCCAAAAGCCAGACGTGATAAAAGAGAGGTACCATTATGATTAATAAGGCAATTGAATTTGCCACGAGAGCACATGCAGGACAGTTCAGGAAAGGGACAAGCAGACCATATATTGTGCATCCGATCGAAGTGGGAGATATTGTCTCAACGATGACGAAGGACGAGGAGATCATCAGTGCAGCGGTTCTTCATGATACAATCGAAGATTGTGCAGGAGTATCAAGAGAGCTTCTGGCAGAAGAATTTTCAGAACGGGTAGCAGGAATTGTGGCACAGGAAAGTGAAGACAAATCCAAGACATGGATGGAACGGAAATCAGCAACGATCGAGCATATTCGTACCGCACCCAAAGAAGTGCAGATGGTAGGACTTGCAGACAAGCTTTCGAATATGAGGGATATTGACAGAGATTATCCGGTATACGGAGAAGAATTGTGGAACCGTTTCAGGATGAAGGACAAAGGGATTATCGGCTGGTATTATATTGGAATCCGGGATGCCTGAAGGAGTCGTTTGAAGGTGTAGAGGCTTATGAAGAATATATCAGACTGGTGAATAAGATTTTTGAACAGGAATGAATCATAAAGACAGATCATATAGCAGAAGATATCCAGGGTGTTGTGCAAAAGCAGTACCCTGATTCTTATTTACGCGAACAACGAGTAAAAGTCCGTGCTTGCACGAGACCTTGGCGGCTGTCGCGATAACCTGAGAAACTCGCAGAGCGCGTTTCTAATAGTTTAGGAGAAGATGAGATGGCTGATGTAAGAAAACACATGATATTTCATGGAAGAGTGCAGGGAGTAGGTTTTCGTTATACTGCCAAATATCTGGCAAGATCAATGAATCTGACCGGATGGGTGAAAAATGAATATGACGGAACCGTAGTGATGGAAGTACAGGGAAGAGAAGCAATGATCTTCGAACTGATGAAAGGACTGAACAGGAATCAGTTTATCCAGATCGATTGGATCGATACAGAAGAGAAGGAAACAGAAACGGAAAGCAGTTTTGAAGTGAAATATTAAGTTTACAGGACGGGAAAAGTGATTCGGTATATACACTTGAAAGATAAATATGTTATACTGGAAGTATTCAAGATGAGGGTGGACGAGGAGAAGAAAAATGACGATAGAAACTGAAAATCAAAAGAGCGTAAAAGGAAGAATTGTAGCTGCGGCGTGGCAGCTGTTCTATGAAAAAGGATATAATGGAACAACGGTGGATGATATCATTGATCTGTCCGGAACATCCAAGGGTTCCTTCTATTATTACTTTAATACAAAGGACGAGCTTCTGAATACATTGTCTATGATCCTGGATGATAATTATGAAATATTGAAAGAGAAAATGGATCCGGATATGAACAGTTATGATAAGTTACTGTATCTGAATTATGAAGCACATTCTATGATAGAAGAAAAGATCAACATTGATCTTCTGGCATCTCTGTATTCTACACAGCTTGTGGCACAGGGACACAGATCATTGCTGGATCAGAACCGGACATATTATAAGCTGATCAGCAGTGTGATCGATGAAGGACAAAAGCGTGGCGAGATATCGGATGAAGTCTCGGTGAGCGATCTGGTCAGATATTATTCCATGTGCGAAAGGGCGTTGGTTTCGGACTGGTGTCTGAATAAGGGAGAGTATTCACTGAGAGAGTATTCGAAAAAATGTATGCCGGTCATGCTGGAACATTTTAAAAGATAAAACGATAATAAATACACAGAACCTGCCAATGGCAGGTTCTTGTTCTGTAGATCAATGCATTTTCAAAGCAGTGTTGCGTCCGGTACCGAAATGATCATTTTTCAGTATTTCAAACGACTTTTCATAATTTCCTTTCCGCATATATGCAACCATTTTCTTGAGATTTTCATTTGTCTTTGGAATTCTCATTCCGTTACGGATGGAATATTGTCCGATACGGATGAGTTCAGACAGATTATTTTCATAGATCCGGTTGATCCGTTCATTATCCAGAATACTGATAATCTCCATATGCATTGCGGTATCCGCAATTTCCCATTCGTACAGATCACCGGCAACGGCGCACATGCGCACGATCTTTTCCTCTATGCGGTAAGAATATTCCTCATACCGGCCTGACGTAAAGATAAGGTGAAAAGCCGGGCCCTCTAATAATTCTCTTAACTGATAGATTTCATTGATATCTTTCTCTGTAATTTCTTTCACCGTCATAGATTTATAATAATCAGAAACGATCAGCCCTTCGACCTGCAGCATCTGGATCGCAGTACGGACCGGGCTGCGGCTCATCCCCAGTTCTTTGGTGAGCATGGCTTCGGTGAGAACCATGCCTGGAGGATAGGTAAGATTCATAATATTTTCTTTGATCGTCTCATAAGCCTGTGTGGCAAGAGACGGACTCTTTTCTGCCATGTCGGATTCCCCCTTTTGGTATACGTCCCAGAAAAAATGGATGTGAAGATAAAAGTATACATCTTTTATATTTGTATACAAATTATAACGTGTTTTTAAAGAAAATTCAAGGTTATGTGTTGACTTTTTTGAAAAGGAGTGTTATAGTCACAGTAGAAATGATTTGTATACAAATTAAAAAAACGTATACAAATAGCACATGAAGAATATCCATTACAAATCATAAATCATCATTCATGCGCTGGAACAATTAATAAGACAATATCATATTGGAAAAGGAAGGTAATTAAGGATGAAATTAGGATTTATTGGTACAGGTAACATGGCATCAGCAATCATGGGTGGAATTATTAAGAATAATGTAATTCCGGCAGAAGAGATCATCGGAGCAGATCTTTTTGCACCTGGAAGAGAAAGAGCGCAGAAAGAATATGGAATCAATGTAACAGCAGATAATAAAGAAGTTGCTTCAAAAGCAGAGACAATTATCCTCTCTGTAAAACCTCAGTTCTATGCAAGCGTAATTGCAGATATCAAAGATGTAGTAACAGACAACCAGATTATCATTACAATTGCACCTGGTAAGACACTTGCATGGCTTGAAGAACAGTTTGGAAAAGAAGTAAAGATTGTCCGTACAATGCCTAACACACCGGCTATGGTTGGAGAAGGTATGACAGCCGTTTGCCCGAATGAGCACCTTACAGAAGATGAGATCGCATATGTAAAGAGTCTTCTGGAAAGCTTCAGCCGCGCAGAGATCGTTCCGGAGCGTCTGATGGATGTTGTGACAGCAGTAAGCGGAAGCTCACCGGCATATGTATTCATGCTGATCGAAGCTATGGCGGACGCAGCAGTTTCAGGCGGAATGCCAAGAAAACAGGCTTATCAGTTTGCTGCACAGGCAGTTCTCGGAAGCGCAAAGATGGTTCTGGATACAGGAAAACATCCTGGAGAATTAAAAGATATGGTTTGCTCACCGGCAGGAACAACAATTGAAGCTGTTCGTACATTAGAAGAACTTGGATTCAGAAGTTCTATCATCGAAGCAATGAAAGTCTGCGAAGAGATGTCCAGAAGTTTATAATCAATATATTTAAATAATAAAAATATCTATACGGAGCAGGAATTACAGAGAAGTTGTAGTTCCTGCTTTTTGTGTTGTCTATTCGTATTTGGGAAGAATTGTGTTAGAATAACATTTAGAAGAAAACAGGACAGGTGAATAAAAGATGAAAAAAGAACTGGATTATTTTATGATTGATGGAGAATTTGGCGGAAATCAGGACTGGTTTACCAATATTGTTATGAATGTCGGAGGATGCGGGGCAGCAACGGCCTGTGACAGTTGCATCTATCTGGCAAAATACAAAGGAATGAAAGAACTATATCCATTTGATCTGGAACAGATGGATAAAGAAGCCTATAAAAAATTCAGCCAGCTTATGAAGCCGTATATACGGCCGAGAGTTCAGGGAGTGAAAAAGCCTGAGTGGTATATCGGGGGATTGGAAAAATATATTTCAGACGTGAATAAAAGATGTGGAACAGATTACCAGATCCATATGGAAAAATTCGACGGAACAGGAGATGCAGACGAGGCAGAACGTATTATATGCGGACAGATTGATAAAGAACTTCCGGTTCCGTATCTGATGCTCCGTCATTTGAATACTGAAAAATATAAAGATTTTATCTGGCACTGGTTTCTGGTGGTCGGATATGAAAAAGAGGAGCATGAAACATGGATTGATGTGGCTACTTATGGGGAAAAAGTCCGTTTGAACCTGAAAGATCTGTGGAAAACCGGGTGTGAAGAAAAGGGTGGAATCGTAGTGTATGAGATAAAAGAGCAGAAAAAGAATTAAAAGAATTAAAATGACCAAATTTCATATTTTTTACACATGTTTAAGTTATAATTATTCATAATCGTGAAAAAGTAAAAGAAAAGGTGGGACAGAAAAAGTGAAAAAGCGAATCATGACTGCAGGAATGTTAGCTATGATACTTGCGGTGGGAATAACAGCGTGCACAAAAGCAGATAACACAACCAAAACAGAGAACACTTCCACTTCGGAATCAGATGGGAAAAAGAACAGAAGAAATCGGATAACGAAAAAAATGTAATGACTACAGAACAGAAAAAGATCTACGAAAAGATCAAGCTGACCTATAAAGAGGAAGAACAGAAAAAAGTTGCGGAAGAATTAGAGAAAAAGAAAGCGTCACAGGATTATAATCTGAACAATATGCTGATTGAATATAATCCATTCGGAACCAATACACAGTCACTGTATGTATATTTTAAAACGGATGCAGCGGTAAAGATATCCTACATGATCCATGTAAAAGACGATGGCATTTCTGATTTCAGCAGAGATGTATATCAGGATGAGGAGTATCAGACAGAACATGAATTTCAGGTGATTGGCTGATTCCGGATACGGAGAATACAATTACCTTTTATGTGACAAATGAAGATGGGTCTACAAATACAAAGGAAATCGTATACGAAATGGGAAGCCTGTACGGAGAGGAAAAGGTACAGCTTGATACCGATATAAAACAGAGTGCGGATCAGCTGGAAGACGGACTTTATGTGATATTAGGCAATGACAGCAGTTCTATGGATTTCATGTATTATTATGATAACAGCGGAGTATTAAGAGGTGAGGTGCCGCTTCTTGGCTACAGAAGCCACAGGCTGATCTTTGACGATAATTTCATGTATTACAGTATTTCTGAGAAGAAGATGGCACAGGTGAACCGTCTCGGACAGGTGACAAAGGTGTATAGTCTTGGCGATTACAGTCTGCATCATGATTATGTGTTTGATGAAAATGGCAATATGCTGATCCTGGCAACGGATACCACACGGGACAGTGTGGAGGATATCGTGTTGAAGCTGGATGTGAATTCAGGTGAAGTGACAAAGGTACTGGATCTGGGAGACCTGCTTGGTGATTATAAGAAGACCTGTGTGAAGAATTCCTCGGATGAGCTGTACTGGATGCATATTAATACGATCCAGTACATGGGAAATGGATCTGTGCTGTTAAGCTCCAGAGAGACGTCTACGATCATTAAAGTGGACAACCTTTATGATGAACCGTCGATCGCTTACATGATCGGTGAGAAGGATTTCTGGGAAGATACATCCTACATAAGTTGTCTGCTGAATAAAAAAGGCGATTTTACAATCCAGGGCGGTCAGCATACAATTACATATGAGACGGATGAAAGCCTTGCGGATGGACAATATTATCTGTATATGTTTAATAATAATATCGGAATCAGCGAGACAAGACCAGATTATGACTGGTCTTCCATCGGACTTAAGACCAGTTCGGAAGTGGACGGAAAGAATTCCAAATATTACAAATATCTGGTAGACGAAAATGAAGGAACATTTGAACTGGTGGATTCATTTAAAGTTCCATATTCCGGATACGTCAGCAGTGCGCAGGATATTGGGGATAACGTGCTTACAGATTCCGGACTGAAAGGAACGTTTACGGAATATGATGAGGATCATAAGCGATCGCAACATATAAGATGGATTATGAAAAATTCATTTACCGTGTATTTAAGTATAATTTTGAAGGATTTTATTTTGGAAAAAGTGAATAATCCATAAAAATCATATGGAAGTCTTTACGGATAACGATTTATCCGCTAAAATGAAAGCGTCGGTTTTTGCCGGCGCTTTTTGAAAAAGTAGTTAAATTAAGAAAGAAAAGGGGAAAATAGAATGGCAAATCCAATCGTTACAATTGAGATGGAAAACGGAGATATTATGAAAGCAGAACTGTATCCGGAAGTTGCACCGAATACAGTAAATAATTTCGTTTCTTTGGTGAAAAAAGGGTATTATGACGGACTGATCTTCCACCGTGTTATTAATGGGTTCATGATCCAGGGTGGATGCCCGGACGGAACCGGAATGGGCGGCCCGGGATATTCGATCAAAGGGGAATTTGCTCAGAACGGTTATGCAAATGAACTGGCACATACAGAAGGAGTGCTTTCTATGGCAAGGGCAATGCATCCGGATTCAGCAGGTTCACAGTTCTTTATCATGCATAAAGCAGCACCACATCTGGATGGCTCATATGCTGCATTTGGTAAGATCATCGAAGGCATGGATATTGTGAATAAGATCGCTGAGACAGATACAGATTACAGTGACAGACCACTGGATGAACAGAAGATGAAGAAAGTAACTGTTGATACAATGGGAACAGAGTATCCGGAACCGGAGAAAGCATAAAACGGCGGCAGACAGTAACCGCACAGGTATAAGCAGGCAGAATCATAGCAATCAGGCATACAGCGATCAGATACGTCTGATCGCTGTATGTAAATTTCCAACACATATGACGCGGAGGAAAACGACAGATGGAAATGATCCAGACAGAAAAATTGGTATATGAATATGAAAAACGTGATGAAGAAGGCAATGTGATTGGGACATCGCGTGCTATTGATGAAGTAGATATTGAAGCAAAAGAAGGACAGTTTATAGCAATTCTCGGACATAATGGTTCCGGAAAATCGACTCTTGCCAAGCATCTGAATGCAATTCTGATGCCAACAGAAGGTTCCGTATGGGTGAATGGAAAGAATACGAGTAATCCGGATGAACTTTGGAATGTAAGACAGTCAGCGGGAATGGTATTTCAGAATCCGGACAATCAGATCATTGGCACTGTAGTAGAAGAAGATGTGGGGTTTGGTCCGGAGAACCTGGGCGTTCCGACGGATGAGATCTGGCAGCGAGTGGAAGAAAGTCTGAAAGCTGTTGGGATGATCGAATACCGGCATCATTCTCCGAATAAGCTTTCCGGAGGACAAAAACAGAGAGTAGCAATCGCCGGTGTCGTGGCAATGGAACCGAAATGCATCGTTATGGATGAGCCGACTGCAATGCTTGACCCGGTTGGAAGGAGAGAAGTCTTAAAGACGGTTCATAAACTCAGAAAGCAGAAGAAGGTCACTGTGATACTGATCACACATTACATGGAAGAAGTAGTAGATGCAGATAAGATATTCGTGATGGATCACGGAAAAGTCGTGATGGAAGGCTCACCGAAAGAGATATTCTCCAAAGTAGATGAATTAAAGAGTTACCGGCTGGATGTGCCGCAAGTGACGATTCTGGCAGATGAACTCAGAAAACGCGGACTGGATATTCCGAAAGGGATTCTGAGAAAAGAAGAACTGGTAGAGGCAGTGGAACGTTTGACAAGTGAAAATGGTGAGAAGAAATGACAGACATTGCAATTAAGATAGAACATTTGAATTATATATACAGTCCCGGGACTGCATATGAAAAACATGCACTCAGAGACATTTGTCTGGAAATCCCACATGGAGAATTTGTGGGGATAATCGGGCATACTGGATCAGGAAAGTCGACACTGATCCAACATCTGAACGGCCTGGTAAAGGCAACAGATGGTGCATTATATTATAATGGAGAAAACATTTACCAAAATGGGTATGATATGCGTGCACTCCGTAATCAGGTTGGACTGGTATTTCAGTATCCGGAGTACCAGTTGTTCGAGATCGATGTACTGACAGATGTGTGTTTTGGTCCGAAGAATCAGGGACTGAGCAAAGAAGAGTGTGAAAAGCGTGCGCTAGAGGCATTGAAACTGGTAGGGTTAAAAGAAAAATATTATAAATCTTCTCCATTTGAGCTCTCGGGCGGACAGAAACGAAGAGTAGCGATTGCCGGAGTTCTGGCAATGCATCCCAAGGTCCTGGTTCTTGATGAGCCGACGGCGGGGCTTGATCCGAAGGGCAGAGATGATATTCTGGATCAGATTGCATATCTTCATAAGCAGAGCGATATGACAGTGATTCTGGTGTCGCATAGCATGGAAGACATTGCGAGATATGCGGATCGGATCGTTGTGATGAACAAGGGGGCAGTGATGTATAATGGCACACCGAAAGAGGTGTTTGCGCATTATCAGGAGTTGGAGAAGATTGGTCTTGCAGCTCCGCAGGTAACATATATCATGCACGACCTGAAAGAAAAAGGTTTACCAGTAAAGGTAAATGTGACGACTGTGAAAGAAGCAACAGATGAGATTATGCGGGCACTGGAGAAGAAGATATGATAAGAGATATAACAATCGGACAATATTATCCGGCAAAGAGTGTGTTACACAGATTGGATCCAAGAGTAAAGCTGGTGGGAACGCTGCTCTACCTGATCTCACTGTTTTTATTCAACAGTATTCCGGGATACGTGATGACGACGTTGTTTCTGATCCTTGTTATCAGGATATCAAAAGTACCGTTTTCTTTTATTGTAAGAGGGTTAAAACCGGTCATCATGCTTTTGATGATCACGGTGTTGTTCAACTTATTTCTGACGAGGGATGGAGCAGTGTTGTTCCATGCATGGATTTTCACGATTACAGAAGGCGGTCTCAGGACAGCGGTATATATGGCAATCCGGCTGATCTATCTGATCATCGGTTCGTCACTTATGACATTTACAACGACCCCGAATGAACTGACAGATGGAATTGAAGAATTACTCGGACCACTGAACAAGATTCGTGTTCCAGTACATGAGATTGCAATGATCATGTCAATCGCACTCCGCTTCATCCCAATCCTCCTGGAAGAGACGGATAAGATCATGAAAGCGCAGATCGCAAGAGGTGCCGATCTTGAAAGCGGCAATATGATCCAGAAAGCAAAGAGTATGATTCCGATTTTGGTTCCTTTGTTTGTGTCTGCGTTCCGGAGAGCGAATGATCTGGCGATGGCAATGGAGGCAAGATGTTACCATGGTGGTGAGGGACGTACGAAGATGAAGCCGTTAAAATACTGCAGGAAAGACAGAATAGCTTATATTACTGTAATTGCGTATGTGGTTCTCGTTGTTTTAATCGGAAGATTTGTACCACTGCATATATGGATATTTTAGAGGATAAGCGACAGTTATGCATCAGAAAATGGGACGGGGAAAACTCCGTCCCTGATTTATTCCGGGATATGATCACGTGAAAGGAAAGAAAAATATCATGAGAAGAATCAGAATCTTTGTAGCATATGACGGGACGAATTACTGCGGCTGGCAGATCCAGCCGAATGGAATTACAATAGAAGAAAAACTGAATAAAGCGTTAAACAGACTTACCGGAGAAGACATCCGGGTTATCGGGGCAAGCCGTACGGATTCCGGAGTGCATGCGCTTGGCAATGTGGCAGTATTTGATACAGAATCTCCGATTCCGCCGGAAAGATTTTCCTATGCATTAAATCAGAGGCTTCCGGAAGATATTGTGGTAGTAAAGTCAGATGAAGTGCCGCTTGACTGGCATCCGAGATATCAGGATAATATTTCTAAAACATATGAGTACCATATTTACAATGCACAAATGCCGAATCCATTAAAGACACGATATTGTACATTTGTATCGTTTCCGCTGGATATCGGTGCAATGAGAGAAGGAGCCAAATATCTGATCGGAGCGCATGATTTTGTGAGTTTTTGTAATATCCGAACCAATACACAGGATACAGTGAGAACAGTATATGATCTGACGATTGAAAAAAAAGATGATGAGATTGTGCTGAGAATCACAGGAAATGGATTTTTGTACAACATGGTCCGCATTATCGCAGGTGTCCTGATCCGGGTCGGCAGAGGGTTCTATACTCCGGAAAAAGTAAAAGAGATTCTGGAAGCCAAAGTCCATACTTCAGAAGGGGCCACAGCATTGCCAAACGGACTGGTATTGGTAAAAATAGATTATAAATAATCAATGAATAGTCGGCATTTTAGACAATATACAGAAAAAAATCGGAATAACATACAAAAATAAAAAAAACCGCCATAAAAAGACAAGAATATGTTAAAATACATCTGTCCGGCATAAAGTTGAGAAAGCTGGACGGAAGGAGAAAAATTATGGAAATGTTATTGTATCTCGTTCCGGTATTTGGAATCCTTGGACTGCTCTTTGCAGCTTATCTGGCAGCAAGAGTAGGAAGACAGGATGCCGGAAACGACAGAATGAAAGAAATCGCCGCAGCGATCAGTGATGGTGCGCAGGCATTTCTGACGGCAGAGTACAAGATTCTGGTTATTTTCGTTGCGGTATTATTCGTACTTATCGGATTCGGAATCGGTAACTGGATTACTGCTGTATGCTTTGTAGTAGGAGCTTTATTCTCAACGCTTGCAGGTTTCTGCGGGATGAAAGTTGCTACAAAGGCAAATGTAAGAACTGCGAATGCAGCAAAAGAAAAAGGAATGAACAAAGCACTCTCAATTGCATTCTCCGGTGGAGCTGTAATGGGTATGTGTGTAGCCGGTTTTGGGGTATTTGGTGTCAGCATCATTTACATCCTGACTAAAAATGTTGATATTATTACAGGCTTTAGTTTAGGAGCTTCTTCCATTGCTCTGTTTGCACGTGTTGGTGGTGGTATCTACACAAAAGCTGCCGATGTAGGAGCCGATCTTGTTGGTAAGGTAGAAGCAGGTATTCCGGAAGATGATCCGCGTAACCCGGCTGTTATCGCCGATAATGTAGGGGATAACGTAGGTGATGTTGCAGGTATGGGAGCAGACCTTTTTGAGTCTTATGTAGGAGCCCTTGTATCGGCACTGACACTTGGAATCGTATATTATAAAGCTGAGGGAGCTATCTTCCCACTCCTGATCGCAGGACTTGGACTTGTAGCTTCTATCCTCGGAACATTTTTTGTAAAGGGTGACGAGAATTCCAATCCACATAAAGCATTAAAGACAGGTTCTTATGTAGCAAGTGTATTGGTACTGATCGTATCTTGCGTATTCAGTAAAGTATTCTTTGGAGATTTTAAAGCAGCGATTGCTATCGTAGCCGGTCTGATCGTGGGACTTCTGATCGGTATCATTACAGAAGTATATACATCCGGAGACTACAAATCAGTGAAAGAAATTGCAGAACAGTCAGAGACGGGATCTGCAACAACCATCATCAGTGGTCTTGCAGTAGGTATGAAGTCTACAGCAATTCCGATTCTTCTGATCTGTGTCGGTATCTTTGTTGCATACCAGACATGCGGACTTTACGGTATCGCACTTGCTGCTGTAGGAATGCTTTCTACTACCGCTATTACAGTAGCTGTAGATGCTTATGGACCAATTGCGGACAATGCCGGGGGTATTGCAGAGATGTCTGAGCTGGATCCACATGTTCGTCAGATCACTGACAAACTGGATGCCGTTGGTAACACAACAGCGGCTATGGGTAAAGGTTTCGCTATCGGATCTGCAGCCCTGACAGCGCTTGCCCTGTTTGTATCTTATGCAGAGGCAGTACATCTGAAGACAATTGATATCCTTGACTCACGTGTAATCATCGGAATGCTGATCGGTGGAATGCTTCCATTCTTATTCTCAGCTATGACAATGTCATCTGTATCAAGAGCAGCATATCAGATGATTGAAGAAGTAAGACGTCAGTTCAAGACAATGCCTGGAATCATGAAAGGTACAGAAAAGCCGGATTATAAATCATGCGTTGCGATCTCAACAACAGCAGCATTAAAAGAGATGCTGGTTCCTGGTGTTATGGCAGTGCTTGCACCACTGGTAGTGGGAATCCTTCTTGGACCTTCCGCACTTGGCGGACTTCTTGCAGGAGCACTCGTAACAGGTGTTATGATGGCAATCTTCATGTCCAATGCAGGTGGAGCATGGGATAATGCTAAGAAATATATCGAAGACGGTAACCACGGTGGAAAAGGAAGTGAAGCTCATAAAGCAGCTGTAGTCGGAGACACTGTTGGTGATCCATTCAAAGATACGTCAGGACCTTCTATTAACATCCTGATCAAATTGATGACAGTTGTATCACTGGTGTTCGCACCATTGTTCCTGTCAATTGGCGGATTGTTATAGGAAGAAGCATAAAAATGAAAAGAGGTATCTGTACCAAAGTGATGTGTACAGATATCTCTTTTCGTTTTATGTATTCGGAAGAATTTTTATGGATGATTTATAGAAAGTTGAGAAAAATAATAGAATTGAGGGACTGGCAACCCCCAGCTGTTTGTGATAATATATGTGTCGGGACTTTTATTAATGTTTGAAAATAGATAGAAAAGAGGCAATAAAGATGACAAAAGTAGATATTATTTCAGGATTCCTCGGAGCAGGAAAAACTACATTTATCAAAAAGCTGCTCAGCGACGTATGGGCAGGAGAGAAACTTGTATTGATTGAAAACGAATTTGGTGAGATCGGTATTGATGGAGGATTCCTGAAAGATGCAGGAATCGAGATTACAGAGATGAACTCAGGATGTATCTGCTGCACCCTGGTAGGTGATTTCAGCAAAGCACTGGTAAAAGTACTGGACGAGTATCATCCGGATCGTGTTATCATCGAGCGTCGGGAGTAGGTAAATTATCCGATGTAGCCAGAGCAATCGAGGCAGTAGAGAAAGATGCAGATATCGAGATCGATGGAAGAATCACTGTTGTAGATGGTAAAAAAGCGAAGATGTACATGAAGAACTTTGGAGAATTCTTCAAAGATCAGGTAGAGCATGCATCTACAATTGTTGTGAGCCGTACACAGATGATGACTGATGAAAAGGTAGAAGAGTGCGTGCACACACTTCGTGAGGAAAATGCAGAAGCAACCATCATCTCCACTCCATGGGATGAACTTGGAAGAGAGGCGATCAGCCATGCACTGACAAAGGGAGCTGAGATTGAGAGCCTGTTTGAAGAACATGGAGATCACCACGACCATGACTGCTGTGATCATGATCATCACGACCATGACCATCATGATCATGACCACTGCTGTGACCACGATCATCACGACCATGACCATCATGACCATGATGACTGCTGTGACCACGATCATCACGATCATCACGATCATGACCACCATGACCACGCTCATGACTGCTGTTGCGGACATGATCACGAGCATGATCACCACCATCATCATGCAGATGAAGTGTTTACAAGCTGGGGCAAAGAGACTGTTCATAAATATACAGAAGAAGAATTGGATTATCTGCTGAAAGCGTTGTCGGAGACCACTTCGTATGGAACAATCCTTCGTTCAAAAGGTATCATTCAGATGACAGACGGAGGATGGAAACAGTTTGATTTAGTACCGGAAGAATACGAAGTAAGAGAAGGTCAGCCGGATTATACAGGACGTATCTGCGTAATCGGAACAGATCTGAAGGAAGAAGAACTTCTGAAGTTATTCCACGTATAAGACAGGAAATAGAGAAAGAAAAGGAAAGAGGTGCGGGTATGGCAACACCTATGTTTATCGTCACGGGATTCTTGGACAGTGGTAAAACCACCATGATAAAAGATACCCTGATGGAACAGGAATGGATCGAACCGGGACTTACACTGCTGCTTCTCTGTGAAGAAGGAGAAGAAGAGTATCCGGAAGAATATTTGAAAGAAAAGAATATGGCAGTTCTGAAAATTGAAGAATTCGAACAGCTGAACACTGTATTTTTCAAAAACTGTGAAAGAAATTATCATCCGGCACAGATCGTTATTGAATATAACGGGATGTGGAAACTGGAAGATCTGCTTTCAATCAGATATCCAAGAAGCTTCGAGCTGCAGGGCGTATATTCAACCGTTAATGGTATGACATTGGATATGTATCTGATGAATATGAGAAATATGCTGATGGAACAGCTGACAGAATCAGAACTGATCGTTGTAAACCGCTGTGCAGACGGCGTTAACAGATCAGGATTCAGACGGGCACTGAAAGTGCAGAACCCGATGGCACAGCTCCTTTTTGAAGATATGCAGGGTAAGATCATAGAACCGTCTGAAGAAGATCTTCCATATGACGTAAAAGGTGATAAGATTGTGCTGGACGATGTTGACTTTGGAGTATGGTATGTGGATGCATATGATCATCCGGAATTATATCTTCATAAAGAGATTGATTTTAAAGGACAGATCTTTCGGCCAAAGGGGATGCCGGACAATATGTTCGTTCCGGTCAGAGAGATCATGACCTGCTGTGCGGACGATGTACGTTATTACGGATATCCATGTAAGGCAGAAATGAAAATTGATGCAAAGACAAAATCCTGGATGCAGATCCGTGCAAGATTCGAGTACGAGGCAGTAAGTTCCTTTGGAAACAAACAGCCGGTATTGTATCTGATCGATATGGAACCAGCCGCAGAGCCGGAAGATAAGGTTGTGTATTTAGGGTAATTGGGATTTGATTTATTAACTGGGAAGCGGCCTCTCAGCCTTGAAGGAAACAGTAGATAAGGCTTCTTGTTCAGGTTCCATACCATAAGAAACACTAAGAGAGTCAGAATCACCTAAAGCAAAGGAACTACGCTCAAACTCGGCGTTCGCCTCAAACACGTTCGCTTCGTTCCTTTAACGGTGCTTCTGACTCTCTAATTGTTTCTAACGGCATTCCACATTCACAATAATCCTTATCTATTGTTTCCTTCAAGTCGTGACTGGCAGCAAATGTTAATAAATGAAATACCCGGAAGTGTAACCCGGTGGAGTCCACTACGGTTGCGCAAATGCCTTCCTGAATTAAATCCCAATAATCCGCACTCCCCGCACCTCTAATACTTCTATTTCCTCCGGCGAGAACTGCCGGTCCGTAATTACACCGGTGTAATCTTCCAGCTGGTTGATCCAGGTCATGGATTGTTTGCCAAATTTCGACTGATCCACTGCCAGATAGGATCTTGCGCATTGCTTTGGCACCTGCCGTTTCAGCCACATTTTTTCATGTGTCGGTGTCGTCACCTGGAAGTCTTCATTAATGGAAGCTGCCCCAAAGAATCCCACATCAAACCGGAAGTCCTTTAACATCTCTGTAGCATATCTGCCGAACAGACTGCCCGTTTCTTTCTGCAGCATACCGCCACAGATATATACTTTCGCATTGCTGTTTTTTAATACCTGTGCAATCTCCAGATCATTTGTCACAACGATGATATCCGGGATGTCACAGATCCGTTTTGCAATCTCACAGGTTGTCGTTCCGGCATCCAGGAATACCGAATCTCCCGGATGTACGAATTCCGCACATTTTCCTGCAATTGCTGCTTTGCTTTTTTTGTTGCTGGTCTGCTTTTTCTCATAAGCCACTTCCTGCTTTGCAACCGCGCCCCATGGCATCGTTCGATCATATTGCTGTTTTCCAGCTTTACCAGATCTCTTCGGATCGTCATGGAACTTACATTTAGTTCTCTGGCCAGTTCGTCTACCTGCACACTTCCATTCTCTCTGATCAGTTCAACGATCATGGCCTGTCTTTCTGCCGCAAGCATATTATCTCCTCCTGCTTTATGCGATATCTGTTACCTGCATTTCTTTTATTCTTCCACCTAATAAGAATTATACAAATTCCGTCTCTATTGTCAGCGATATCTCATATTCCGGATACTGCTTCTTCATGTATTCTATAAAAGATTCCTTCAACTCTTCCCAGTCTCCAAGTGCATAGTCCACGATGAGATCACAGTAGAGTGTACCGGTCTCTTTGCTCAGATATAACGCATGAAAACTCTTTACGTGCTCATTTACGCGTACGAATTTCCCGATGTATCTGCGGATATCAACGATGTCCGAAGTATCTTCATCGACCGCATAGATTCCAAATACCATCGTCACATGATACTCTTCCATGATCCGAAGCTGCAATCGGTGAATCTCTTCATAGACTTCTCCGATGCTTCTTTTATGATCGATCTCGATATTTACTGAACCAGAATAGCGGTCCGGTCCATAATCATGCAGCATCATATCGATCGCACTGATCACTCCATCTGTTGCACGGATTTCTTTATACAGCTTTCTCGCAAGTTCTTCTTTCCCCGAACGTCCGATCAGATCGGATGCCGTATTCTTAAGCGTGTCCACTCCGCTCTTTATCACGACAAAAGAAAATACAATACCTGCATAAGCATCCAGAGAGAAACCTGTAAATAAAAATATCACAGATGACAGGATTGTCAGACCTGAGAAATACGAATCATTTCTTCCGTCTTCCCCCACTGCCAGTAATACTTCTGATTCTACGGATTTTCCTACTTTTATTGTATACATTCCCAGAATAAATTTGGTTACGGCTGTTCCTGCAACGATCAGTACCGTCAGTATACTGACATTCATATCTGACGGATGAAGGATTCCTTCCACAGACTCCTTAAGCATCCCCAGTCCGGCATATAATATCAGAACGCCGACCACCATACCTGTCAGATACTCTATTCTTCCATACCCAAACGGATGCTTTTCATCCGGATGTTTCCCGGAAAGTTTTGTCCCTATATAAGTCAGGAACGAAGATCCTGCATCCGTTGCATTATTGATACCTTCCGACACGATCGCAATGGACGATGCCAGTGTCCCGATCATTATTTTCACTGCTGCGATCAGTAAGTTCACTAATATTCCGATCACAGACGTTCTGATTATCCGTTCCTGACGGCTTGATTCATTCATAATACACCTGTTCCTTCTTTTTTTCTGTATTTATGATAACATGCCGGCATTTCATTTACAAGATAACACAGAATGTTCGTTCTCTTACATTCTCCGGCATACAAAAACGCTGGAAGAACCGGTACACGCTCCTTCCAGCCGTCTCAGGCTTTTCTTATTATTTTCTATGATCCTTATATAATCCGTATTACATTACATGAATATATTCAGTATCAACACTTCTACTACTCCGACTGCCCATGCCACCGTTGATGTCACAGACCAGATGCGGAGCTGGTCTTTCGCTTCACTCACGCCCAGCGTCTGTTTACTACCCAGAAGTAACTGTCATTGAAGTATCCGAAGAACAGAGAACCCACACAGCATGCTACTGCTCCGAGGATCGGACTTACACCTGATGCTGCGATGATCGGTGCTGTGATACTTGCTGCTGTTGTCATTGCTACTGTTCCTGAACCCTGGATGAATCTCATTGCTGTCGCGATCAGAAGCGGAGGATAATGATCGGGATTGCTGTCTTTGCAAGTCCTTCCGCCATGAATGTTCCAAGTCCTGAATCTTTGATGATCTGTCCAAGAGCTCCGCCTCCGCCTGTTACCAGCATGATGATTCCGGCTGAAGCCATTCCTTTTTCCATCTCTGTAAGAGCTTCATGTCTGTCAAGGCTTCTTCCAAGTGTCAGAATTGCTACGATCAGTCCCAGTCCGACTGCTACGATCGGCTGACCGAGGAATACAAGTACATTCATGAATCCTTCTGTCTTGCCCATCGCTGTTGCCACGGTATTGATCAGGATCAGAATGATCGGAATGATCAGAGGCATAAAGGATTCCAGTGCTCCCGGAACACCTGTCATATCCATTGAAAATGCTGCTTCGTAATTAGGCTCCTGGTAAGGCATCTCTACGATCTCGCCTTCTTCGTTCGGGATTCTGTAGTATTTCTTTGAAAGATATAATCTTGAATATGCGATACATGCAATTGCCATCGGAAGTGCAAGTACCAGTGTCAGCAGGATGAATTTTCCTACGTCTACTCCAAAGATTCCGCAGACTCCTAACGGGCCAGGTGTCGGTGGTACCAGGGAGTGTGTGATTACAAGACCTGCTGCCAGTGCTGTTCCGAGTCCGATCACAGATTTCTTCGTTGCTTTGGAGATTGCCTTTGCAATCGGTGCCAATACAACGAATCCGGAATCACAGAAGATTGGAATCGATACCAGGAATCCAGTCAGCGCAAGGGCTTCTTCTTCTCTCTTCTTACCAAAGAGTTTTAAGAATGTATGTGCCATTCTCTTGGCCGCACCTGTCACTTCAAAGATCTGGCCCATCATAACACCGAATCCAATGATGATTCCGATACTTCCCAGAGTTCCGCCAAACCCTGAAGTGATCGAATTCACGATACCAAATGTCTTCTCGACACCGTCTACTTCAATTGTAATATTTGTAAGCGGCATGCCGCCAATCACGCCGACTACAACTGTACTGATGATCAAGCGAGAAATGCCTGGATCTTTGTCTTTAATACTAAAAATATCAGGACTGCGATACCTATTGCCAGTCCGATAAGCATTCTTTCCCCACTAAGTCCGTTTACCATAATTCAGACCTCCTACGTTCTCTCTTTTTGTTTTTGCAGTTTTTGCTGCCATCCTTTTTATGTTTTTTTTGTTTTCTTTTACTTATTTTCCGGTAAAATTCGGTGCATATTTCGCTGCAAGTCTGATTGCCTCGATCATGCTGACTGCGCTTACAATTCCTTTTCCCGCAATATCGAATGCGGTTCCGTGATCCACAGATGTCCGAAGGATCGGCATACCATTTGTGATCGCAATTGTTTTTTCAAAGTCCAGCGTCTTTGTTGCAATATGTCCCTGATCATGATAGAGCGATAATACACTGGTATATTTGCCCTGTGCAGCCTGATGGAATACCGAATCCGCCCCGATCGGGCCTGCCACATCATAGCCTTCTGCTTTCAGTTCTTCAATTGCAGGCATGATCTCTTCAACTTCTTCCCAGCCAAAGAGTCCGTGTTCTCCACTGTGCGGATTCAATCCTGCAATTGCCATGGTTCCTTCTTTCACGCCAAGTCTTTCCAATGCTTTTGTGCATCGTTTGACATAATCAATGATTCTGTCTTTTTTGATCATATCTAACATCTGTCTCAGTGATACGTGACGTGTCAGGAAGAATACTCTCATTCCATTCGTCTCAAACATAGTCAGCGGATCTTCCGTATGCGTCAGTGCCCCGAATATCTCTGTGTGACCGATATATGGAACTTCTGCTGCATGAAGAGATTCCTTGTTGATCGGTGTCGTTGCAACTGCATCAACCTGTCCCGCATTTGCCAGTTCGATACTCTTAGCGATGTATTCATATGCCGCTTTTCCGCACATGCCGCTTACTTTTCCGTAAGCAAATGTATCCATATCCACGTTGTCAAGATCGATCAGGTTCAGCACTCCCTTTTCATCCACTGCCTCATCCGGCTCTTTTATCTCATTGATCTTTAAGTTCTCTCCTGTGATCTCGATTGCTTTTTCCAGAATCTTTCTGTCACCGACAATGACGCAGACTGCAATCTGGAACACCTCATCGGATGCAATGGATTTCGCCACGATCTCCGGTCCTACACCTGCCGGATCCCCGATTGGAATTGCAATAACTGGTTTCTTCATTTCTCTCATCCTTTCTTAGATATATAATTTTTCTTTCAAATAAGTAATGCACTTATTGATCGCATCTTTATTTCCCTGGCTTCCGCCTTTTGTAATGATATGTACACCTTCGAATTCGCCTTTTAAGAATTGTCCGTAAGCGGCAAGCGGAAGTACTTCATCCAGCAGACTTAATCCTGCGGTATCAAACCTTTTGCAGACAGCAACCGTGACATCTCCGCCACTTGTATATAGTCCCTTGAACGTGTCTTCTGTCTTGAAGATCCGGTATGTGATCTCTGCAAATGCACTGTTGATCATTCCGGTTACTTCATCCAAGGAGCACTGGTATCTTTCCATATATGGAGTAAAATCAATTCTGTTCTCCGGATAGATTCCGTCTCCGGTTACTGTTGAAATGTTATTTCTGTCACATTCACCCAGAATAGAATTGACCACTCTGCGTATCTCCTGTTCTCTGCGTTTTTCACCTTCCAGAAGTTCTCTTGTATGAACAAATTCATTATGTGTTCTCTGCGAGAGCCACAGTTCTTCCATCTGGGCTGTGGTATTGGCATTCACGCTTCCTACCACTGCAAGAATCTTTGTCTTCTGCTTTTTCTTGTTCGGAGTGATCAGTTTTCTGGATAGCGTTGCGGTAAATACTCCCGGATCTACGGCGATGACTTTTAATCCGCTGGTGATCACTGCATCTGCGATCAGATCCAGATCTTCCTGTGTAATACAATCCAGTGTAATGATCCTGCTCCCTTCTTCAACGCATTTTTTCATCAGATCCGCAAGATAATGCTTCCCATACATCAGGTCTTTCATACAGATTGTTGACACCTGATATTTACTCTGCTGTCTGAAAAGTTCCCCTACTTCCGATATCTTTACCGGTGTCTTCGGATCCACGGCGATATTCGTCTTATGTAACGGCAGCCCGTCTACCAGCATATATCCTCCACAGATGATCCTTCCCGAAGCCGGGAAACACGGTGCAACAATTGCTATGTAATCTTCTCCCAGGCTGTCCAGCATCGCATCCGTCTCACTTCCGAGATTTCCGCGAAGTGTACTGTCAATCCGGTTGGCATACACTTTTACATTATCATTCTTAAGCAGGTTACAGACATTGTGTACCCGGTTATATGCGATCTGTGCATCCACTCCTCTGCTGTCTGTCGGATATAATACGCAGTCACAATCCGATAAGGTCGACAGTTCGATCCGTTCTGTATTCATGACTGTGTATGCTTTATAATTCATCTTTTTCAGTAGTACTCCCGTCGCATTAGCCCCGGTCAGGTCATCTGCGATCACAACACACTGTGGCATAATCATTCTCCTTTTTCACATTTTCAAACATTTATTATTGTTTTGTTGTGTTTACATATTACATCTATTGTTCGTTTTTGTCAATATAATCTATTTTTTATCAATCTTTTTGTTTATTTCCACAGTATATCGTGTTCGTTTTTGTTTATTTTTTCATTCTCAGTCAGTTCATTCCGTATATAAGTATATAAATCGATGAAAGGATTCCAGATATTCTTTACGCAAGCCTATCGGATGTTAATACTTCTACAGCTTCTCTTAATGTCGTGATCTCACCTACATTTCCCGGAAAGATCACATATGGTGTCATTGGGAATTTGCTTTCTTCTCCCGTCTGCCATACCGGAATTCCCGGTTTGATCTGGCCAAGAACGTTGGCTTTCTTTACTGCCAGTGCCTTTGTTCCCACATCACTGGATGTAATTCCACCCTTTGCAATTACAAAGCTTGGTGTCACACTTAAGCGGCCGACCAGCGACTGTACTGCATCTGAAATTTTTACGGATAATCTTAATTCATCTTCTTTATCTCCTGTATCTGCAGTGATCAGTGCTCTTGTCGTATAGCAGCAGACTGTCTTTCCTGCCTTGATGCATGTTTCTTCCAGATCCAGACATCTTTTTACTTCTTTTTCAAATGCCTCATCGTCTTTTACAAGTGTTGCATCCAGTTCAATGAATTCAATATCTGTCAATTTTTTCAGTTCTTCTACCTGTTTTGTCGTCTTATCCGTATGAGAGCCTACAACGATGATTCCTCCGTTATCTGTCTCTTTTACTACCATCTGTTCTCTGCTAAGAAGCGGCTGATCGGTTACTCCGCCCATAACTTTTACGATAGCCGCTGCCGTACGGAACATGAATACCTTGCCTTTTGCCATTGCTCTGTACAGTGCCACGCAGAATACTTTCACATCGGCATAGTCCACAGCATTTACAATGATCTTATTAAAATCTTTCACCGCCATCAATGCTTCTTCGATCTTGTCGATATTCATATCATGGATATCTTCCAGTGAAATGCATGTAACATCGGAAGCCTTATATGCTCCCTTTGTCTTCTCTTCTACATATTCCGGCATTGTTGCTGCGCTGTAACCGAATGTCTTATCTTTGGCAAATTCTGTCTCATTTGCAGGAACCAGATCCTCGCCGTATCTTACATAATGTACATTATCGATCGTAAATCTTCCGCCTTCTTTAAAGAACGGGCAGAGGATTTCTCCATCAATCGTCTTTCCGGTATTGGCTTCGTAATTTTTCTTCAGAAGTTCTGTCTCCAATGGATAATGTCCACGGAGAGTGGAATCGCTTCTGCTGATGAATATATATTCTTTTCCGGTCTCTTTTGCAACTTCATCAACCACAGCGGCAATCTCATTGTGTGCTTTGGTTGTCTGTTCTGCTGTAAATCCTCTGGAATTAGTCAGGATATAGAACAAATTATTCTCCTCATCAAATCCCTGACGGATGGTATCTTTTTCCCAGTTTGTGTATACGGAAATATCATGCACTGTCTGGACACCGGTCGGATCATCGTCTAAAACAACAATCTTTTTATTATTTTTTTCAATTTCTTTCTTTAACAGTTCATCGATATAAGCTTCGTCTATCTGCTTATACGAAGTTAATACTTCTGCGTTCAATGCCATATTCCTTCTCCTTTACTCTTCCGTCTTTTTTACTTCTACATCAGCAAGTTTTTCGAAATACTGAACAATTCCGCCGTGGTCATCATTCATATGTCCATGGATCTTCAGTGTCTGAAGGATCTCATAAAGCTGCGCTGTATATGGAATCGGTACATCGATCGAATGTGCTGTATTTACGACATTCTTGATATCCTTATGGTTGATTCTGATCGGTCCGCCCGGTTTGAAGTTACGTTCAATGATCATCGGGATCTTGGCATCCAGTACTGCACTTCCTGCGAGTCCGCCGCGGATCGCATGGTATACTTTCTCCGGATCAGCGCCCGCTTTTGTTGCCAGAACAAATGCTTCGGATACTACTGCGATCGTGTTATTAACAATAACCTGATTTGCAAGCTTTGTAACACTTCCGCTTCCACTTCCGCCGATCAGCAGTGCAGAAGATCCGAGAATATCAAAATACTCTTTCATTGCATCAAAGTCTTTCTGATCTCCACCGGCCATGATCGCAAGTGTTCCTGCGACAGCTCCGGCTCGCCACCGGATACCGGTGCATCTACAAATCCTACACCTTTTGCTTTTAATCCTTCATAGCATTCTTTGGATTCTACCGGTGTTACGGAACTCATGTCACACACAACAGTTCCTTCTTTGATCGTAGATGCAACACCATCTTCATCAAATAAGATAGATTTTGAAATTGCACCGCTTGGAACCATGATAATGATTCTTTCACACTGTTCACCAATCTCTGCATAAGAAGCTTCTTTTGCTCCTGCTTCCACAACATCTGCAACTGCCTCTTTGTTCAGGTCTGATACCATAAGTTCTACACCTGCATTCAATAAGTTCTTTGCCATCGGTCTTCCCATGATACCAAGTCCAATAAATCCTACTTTCATTTTCATACATCCTTTCTTTTTCCATTTCACATGACATTTTCACATATGTTCATTTCTGTTTGTATCATCGAAATGTATCGTTCTTTCTTGTTTCTGTCTTCACTTTACTACATACCGGTATACCGGTCAAGGTGCTATTTATCTTTCTCTTATTTCAACAGTTTTTTTCGTTTTATTTTTGTGTATTTTTAACATATAGTCGATTTTCTTTTTGTTATTTTCTTAACATTATATACAATTTTTTTAGCCCTTATTTTCCTTTTCTCTTGACCATTTTGCGACTGTATTGTATGATATTGATAGAAAAAATGTATGATTTTTGTTAAATAAATAATTATCATGAAGTATAAGGAGTTACTATGATACCACTCAATGAACAGGCCTACAATTATCTCCAGAAGCTCATCCTGGAGAATCATTTTTCTTATCAGGAAGTCTATTCCGAGACAAAATTATCAAAAGAACTTGGAATTTCGCGCACTCCGTTAAGAGATGCCGTGCACCGGCTTGCGCAGGAAGGTTATATTGATATCATTCCCAGCAAGGATTTATGCTGCATCAGATGAACCGCAAAGATGTAAACGAAACATTTCAGGTACGTTCCGCGCTGGAAACATATTGTACCGTCCAGATCTGTAAAGAGTTCTCTTCCCGTAAGGCAAAAAAGCTTTTTAAAGATCTTGACTGGATCATGGAATGTATGAAAGATATTATGGAAACCACACATTCCATCAAAGAATTTTCCGAATATGATTTTCAGTTCCACACAAAAATCATAGATTATCTGGAAAATATACAGTTTTCAAATGTATTTGCCATGTTCATGTACCGTATGAAACGTCTGGCAGAACTTTCTCTTGCACATAAAGGACGTATGGAACAGACATGCGAGGAACATATGGTTATTTTGGATTGTATGAAGAATGGCGATACTTCACGCATCTATGAGATTACATTGAAACATATGGAAACACCGCGTGATATCAATCTGGAAGATCTATAAAAAACCGTGCAGCTATTTTCAACTGCACGGTTTTTCCATATATATTTCTTCTGTTTTCTTTGTATCTCCGATTGCACGGAAGCCATATTTTTCATAAAAGGCTTTTGCATCTTTTGTATGCAGCATTCCATACAGGTGCCCATTCTCTTTCATGATCCGATCCATCAAAATGGTTCCGAATCCCTGACTGCGGTACTTTTCTTCTATAACGAGATCCATCAGATAAAACGTCGTGACACCGTCTGTCAGAACCCTTGCAAATCCAATCTGTCTGTCTTTTCCGGCCATACTGCTTTCCTTGATTCTGCCTTCACCGGTGCCGGCTTTCAGAAACAGACCATATGGGCAAGAATTCTCCATACTTTTCCGGATCATCTCTTCCGTTCTGTCTTCTGCCCATTCTGTACTCCGTAAGAGATCTGTCACTTCCGACAGATGCATATTCTCTATATCTTTTCTGATATAGTAAGACGATTCTCTGTCTTCTCCTTCTGCGGTGATCTTATCTTCCGATATCTGCCGGATCACTTCACGCAGCTTCGTAAGATATGGATCTGCCATACATTCTTTCTCCCCGTAAGTCATCTGAAGATCATATTCCAGCGGAAGCCAGGTTGCAATATCCGCCTCGTTATGCTGGATCAAAGTCTCCATCTTATCCAGGGCATGCACGATCTTCGCTTCCATTGTCTCTTCTCTTTCCAGTTCCCCGAACAATTCATCCAACTCCTGCCGCTCTTTTCCCGGAAGCATTGCGGTCAGCAGCGTGAGCGCATCTCCTTCTGTTTCCCGGTCGTCATCCGTCTTCACAAATGCCGGAATATCACCGGTTAGCGCTTCCCCCAGATCATGGAACAGGCACATCTTCATCACCTTATCCATGTCACAATTCGGAAATTCTTCTTTTACCAGCCACGCAAATACACATAGACGGTACGTGTGTTCTGCCACACTTTCCCGCCTGTGATCTGTCATTCTGGAATGGCGCATATTACATTTCAGGTGTTCTGCCACACCCATAAAGTCTAATAATGTTTCTGGTCTCATTCTTCCTCTACTCGTTCAGATATTCCAACAGGCCCTGATATTCTTTTTTCATTAATCTGTTTCCATGCATATAGAAATGCTGCAGCTTATCGTAATCCTTCTCCATACGTGATACGGTCGGGATCAGTGGACGGATCACAAAGATCTTCCCTTCTTCTTCCAGCTTTTCGATCAGCTTCATCTGCCTGTTATATACCGCATTTCTTGTCATGATCGCACGTACCAGATTCGGATATTTTTTATAGGCTCTTTTATAAAGCTGTTCTGTTGCTTTTAGCGCTCTCTTCTTGCGGTAACCCGGATTTCTCGTCAGCACTACAACGATCTTGTCATTTCCTTTTTCCAATGCATACTCGATCGGAATGGAGTCTGCAAGTCCCCCGTCCATATACGGAATTCCGTCTACATTTGCAATCGGTGCTGCAAGCGGCATACTGCTTGATGCACGGCAGATCTTCATCAGACGTTCCGGATCCTTATCTTCTGACAGATACTCTGCAGCTCCTGTGATGCAATTCGTAACAACCAGTTCGCATTCCATCTCGGATGCAAAATATGTCTCGAAATCAAATGGATAGATTTCATTCGGGAATTTATCAAACAACATATCCATATCCATCAGTGCTTTTTCTTTCAATGTCTTCTTCAATCCGTATACATAATCATATTCTTTCTCACGGTGGATCACGCATTCCCGGCTCCGTCCAGCCTGTTTTGATACATAATCAACTGCATTGCAGGCACCTGCAGATACACCGATCACATTGGACATATAAAGTTCTTTTCCCATCAGATAATCAAGGACTCCCGATGTAAATACTCCGCGGTTGCTCCGCCTTCCAATACTAATGTTGCTTTTATCATAAACTTCATACCTCTCTTTTGCTTTCTATTCTTCGTAGTTACCATTATATACCCTTTTTCATAGAAGGAAAAGAGGAACTTCCCTTGCTATTTTCCCATATATTTGATACTATATGCTAGTCAGCGTCTGCAAATCCGAACGCAGTCACTATCAACAGAGATTCAAACGACAAGGAGAATATAAACCAATATGATTAGTACAAGTAATGTAACATTACGGGTTGGTAAAAAAGCCCTGTTCGAAGATGTTAATATTAAATTTACAGAAGGAAACTGCTACGGTCTGATCGGAGCAAACGGTGCAGGTAAATCTACATTTTTAAAAATCCTGTCCGGACAGCTTGAACCGACAAACGGTGAAGTTATCATCACACCAGGTGAGCGTCTTTCTTTCCTGCAGCAGGATCATTTCAAATATGATGAATATCCGGTACTTGATACTGTTATGATGGGAAATGCAAGACTCTATGAGATCATGAAAGAAAAAGAAGCCATCTATGCAAAAGAGGATTTCACCGATGAAGATGGTATGAAAGCCAGCGAACTGGAAGGTGAATTTGCAGCCATGAACGGATGGGAAGCAGAATCCGATGCCGCAACTTTGTTAAATGGTCTCGGCATTCCGGTTGAGATGCATTATGAGATGATGAAGAACTTAAATGGTCCGGAAAAGGTAAAAGTCCTGCTTGCACAGGCACTGTTCGGTAATCCGGATATCCTGCTCCTCGACGAGCCTACCAACCACTTAGACCTTGATGCGATCGCATGGCTCGAGGAATTCCTGATCAACTTTGACAATACTGTCATCGTTGTATCCCATGACCGTTACTTCCTGAACAAGGTCTGCACACAGATCGCAGATATCGATTATGGCAAGATCAAGCTCTATGCCGGTAACTATGACTTCTGGTATGAATCCAGCCAGCTTCTGATCCGTCAGATGAAAGAAGCCAATAAGAAAAAGGAAGAAAAGATCAAAGAGTTGCAGGAATTCATCTCTCGTTTCAGTGCCAATGCTTCAAAATCCAAGCAGGCTACTTCCAGAAAACGTGCACTGGAAAAGATCCAGCTTGATGACATCCAGCCATCCAGCCGTAAATATCCTTACATCGACTTCCGTCCAAACCGCGAGATCGGTAATGAAGTCCTTACGGTAGAGGGATTAAGCAAAACAATCGACGGCGAAAAAGTTCTGGATAACATTTCCTTTACTCTGAACCACGATGACAAGGTTGCATTCGTCGGAAGCAATGAGCTTGCAAAGACAACACTCTTCCAGATTCTTGCCGGAGAGCTGGAACCGGATGAGGGTACTTATAAATGGGGAATCACAACAACCCAGGCCTACTTCCCACTTGACAGCGGAAGTGAATTTGACAATGATTACAGCATCGTAGACTGGCTGACCCAGTATTCCGAAGAAAAGGATGCCACTTATGTACGTGGATTCCTCGGTCGTATGCTGTTCTCCGGTGATGACGGTGTGAAAAAGGTGCGTGTTCTTTCCGGAGGTGAAAAGGTACGCTGTCTGTTATCCAAGATGATGATCAGCGGTGCAAATGTACTGATACTTGATGAGCCTACCAACACCTGGATATGGAAAGCATCACCGCACTGAACAACGGAATGACAAAATTCCCTGGTGTACTTCTTTTTCTCTTCCAGAGACCACCAGATTGTACAGACTACTGCCAACCGTATCATGGAGA
>ENA-OQAA01000382-OQAA01000382.1-human-gut-metagenome-genome-assembly--contig:-NODE-382-length-31373-cov-4.773539_pt1 | contig 31373 bp, 59 predicted proteins | sample MGYA00242489_ERZ504515 | MGnify/ENA primary metagenome ERZ504515 (study PRJEB26092, sample SAMD00036237) | human gut metagenome | host: Homo sapiens | study: EMG produced TPA metagenomics assembly of... | reverse complement strand
TTGAATCAGAGTACAAAGACAGTACCGGAAGAACACTTCCATGTTACCTCTGCACAAAGAAAGGATGCGACATGATCGCCAACAAAATGACCGGAAAGAAAGGTGTCATTTTCACAGCTACATATATTGAAGCATTCGAGAAGATGAAAGATTTCATCGAAAAGGGAACACAGTACGTTGGCATTCCATTAAAAGAACAGGTGGAATCACTGGAAGTGGTAGCAAGCATGTTAAGAATGAACGATGCAAGCAAATTGCTGATGCTGAAAGGGTTCTATGATTCTTACCATATTCCGACAGGTTCTTACCGAATTATGAGTTTAACGGAAATAGGGAAATGAAGTCACTCACAGCACTGCTGAAAGAAAACAATCTCGGAATCAGTGCAGTTCAGTTTAATAAGAAGCTTCTATCTGCTGGAATCTTGGAAGAAAAGGAACGCCAGTCAAGTAAGGGAAGAGTGAAGAAGTTTAAATCACTGACAGAGAAAGGTTTGAAATACGGTGAAAATGCAGTCAGTCCTCATAATCAGAAAGAAGTGCAGCCATTGTATTACAGTGACACGTTCAACGAACTATTTGAGATGGTGATGACTAACTAGGTCGTTCCAAGCCCGGAAGATGCATAGGACAGAATATAAGAAAGCGAGGTGAGAAAGATGGATCGAATTGAATTTGATGCGTTGAGTTCTAAGATGAAAGAACTTGAAGCAGAAGTAGAGAGTCTCAAAAACAAGACCCTCTGTTTACTGGTTAGCTTTGTTGTAATTTTGATTTTTGCATCATTTTCAGTCATGAATATTATAAGACAGTATTCAACTATTCATGATTACTACATGGATTCGCAGAGAATTGATCGGGAGATAGGCCAGTCTCTGAATGAACTGATTCAAAAGATTGAAGAACTTCAGTCAAAGAGTGAATAGACTTGGTTAGTGATTCTATGGAATCTTTGCATGTGGATTCAGAATAATCGATGGAATCGATCAATTTTTCCAGTATTTGATTTTGTTCCCGTTCTTCTCGCAGCTTGGATTCATAATACTGTTGTTCAGCTTCCAGAGACTTTCTCTCGTGATATTCACTTTGGATGAATGTGACAAGTGATACAACAATGGTCGCAAGAAGCGAAATGATGATTTCGGTTTTTATCTTTACGCGCTTGTTTCCTATTGGCAATGCAACGGAATCAGGTAACTCGAACTCTTCAACGGAAGATTCGTCAACTATTACATAATCTTCGGAATCGTCGATGTTTGTGATTGCAGTATCCGCACGCAACACTTCTTCCGCAACTGATTGAAATGTTTTTATGTAGGAAGAAAATGCAGACATTTCTGCTGTAGATGATATAGCAGAATTCGTGATTGACAATATAGATTTCAATACTTCGGCATCCATGATACTGCATCTGCAGTTCAGCGCTATTTCAGATGCGGATTTCATATACTCACATAGTCCGCTGGATAGATTTTCGCTGATTAATGATGTTGTTCCAACAAGAGAATTCAAATGGGAGATCATGCCAGAATTTGCGAGACCAACTACAAGTTTTACGGCATCGTTCGGATAATTTGGAAATAATTTATTTCTATCGTATTTATTCAAAAATATTTCTCCTTTCATAATACTCGGACATGGCAGTGCCTGTATTTACAGTATAGGAGATATGGAAACAAATGACAATAAAGATTCAAAACAGGAGGTAAAAGAGATTGAATGAATTATTCACAATCAACGCAGATGGTAATGAACCGACCGTATCAGCAAGAGACTTACACAAGGCTCTCGGAATCAGAAAGAGATTTTCTGAGTGGTTCGAAAAGAATTCGCAAGGATTCATTGAAGATGATGATTTTACAAGTGTACTTTCGGGTACGGTTGTAAATAACGGAGCAAAAAGAGAATTACAAGACTATCAATTATCTACCGACATGGCAAAACACATCTGTCTTATGAGCAGAACTGAAAAAGGGAGAGAGTGCCGGCAAAGATTGATTGATCTCGAGAAAGCATGGAACACGCCGGAACAGGTAATGGCAAGAGCCTTAAAGATGGCAGGTAAGACCATTGACAGCCTGAAAGACAGATGCAAATTCCTTGGAGGGCAGGTTGTAGAACAACAGAAATTGATCGAGGAAATGACACCGAAAGCGAACTATGTTGACCATATTCTGGAATCAAAATCACTGGTAGCGACTACGCAGATCGCAAAGGACTATGGAATGTCAGCTGTGAGACTTAACCGGATTCTGAATGATATGAAAATCCAGTACAAGGTCAATAAGCAGTGGGTTCTTTATTCTAAGTATCAAAATTGTGGGTATGTACATAGTAAAACCATTGATATCACAAGGAGTAATGGAGATCCGGACGTAACAATGCAGACGCAGTGGACGCAGAAAGGACGCCTGTTTTTATACGAGGAACTAAAGAAAAACGGAATCCATCCAGTAATTGAGCAGAACGTAGCATAGGAGGTACACATGAGCGAAAAAGAGAAAGAAATCATCAGAAAAGTGGCGCAAGCACTGCCGGATATGTCGGACATGAATAAAGGGTATTTTCTCGGCTTTGCAGAAGCTATGGCATCTCAGAAGAGCCAGAAGAACGAAGAAAATAAAGAAAAAGAAGATGACTAGGACAACATATCTTGGACAATCCATCCGTCATACATATTAGAGAGGTGGTGCAAGTGACTATAAAGAACATTGTAGTAATCAACGGCAAAGAGGTAGAAATCAAGGACTTGCCGGACGCTGAACTGTTTGCAGAAAAGCTAAACCGGAAAGCTCTGACCGCAAGAAACTATGAGGAAGATAGGTGATGACATGAAGCCAGATATGGAAAAAATCATACAAGTGTTGATATCTCTAATCGAAGAACAGGAACATGTGAAAATCGAGTACACACTTGAAAAGAGGACAGAAGAGAAAACCGCTTAGGCGGTAGAAGGGAGGACAAGTATGGAGATTAAAGGAACATACCGCTGCGACACCACCCAGCATCCAAACACTTTAAATAGCTGGGACATCCGCTCCGTATCGGTAGATCTGCCGGAACCAAAGGACAAGCCCTACTGGATCAGAGTCGGAGTGACGGTGATTGGGTTTATCTTGGTGCTACTGGCGTGGTATCTGGTGTTTGGGTATTAAAAATGAGCACCTACAAAAAGGCTGGGGAGCCGTAGGTACTCTGACAAAAAATCAAGAATATAGTAACAGATTTTAGGAGGATAAGCAATGAATAGAGAAAAAATACATAAACTTTTAGACTTAATTCTTGAGATTCAAGAGCGTGGAGAAGGTAGGAATGGGTATCCGTACGTAAACATTGAATTTTCGAACTACGGTAGCAGAATATTTTTAACCGCACAAGAAAACGGATTTGTTACTGATGGAGATTACGATTTGTTTGACGGTATTGCAACAGATAAGCAACTAGATGATGCAATTATTTTAGTTGGGGTATTGCTGGAAATGGCAGTGGACAAGACGGAGGACGAATGATGTATGTAGGTATCGGACCAGAGAAAGGCACGGTAGTAACAGAAGACCAGGCGTTTGAATATGCACTGGAGAGATGCTTGCATGGAACACCAGATGACCAAAAAGAATTTAAAGAAATGCTGGTGGAATGGTTTTACTCCGGGAGTTGGGTAAAGGAAGAAAGCGAGGAAACCTATGCTTAAAAGCTATGAAGAAATGAGGAAAGTAGATGTAAAACCATACCTCGAAAAAAGAGATGGTATGGACTATTTAAACTGGGCAATGTGCATTGATTTATTACATAAAAATGGGGCTGAAAATGTTTATTTTACTCCGATTCCAGACCCAGAAACAGGAAGTAGCCTAAGGATGACAAAAGCGGTGTTTAAAGATAAAACGGAGTTGAAAATAGATGTTACGAGACCAGAATCCGTGTTGTGATAGATGATCAAGTGTACGAGATGCAAACACCTGTGATGAATGGGGCAAACCCTGTAAAAGACAACTCTATGAGTCAGCAAAGAGTCTGGAACAGCATGTGCAGGGCGTTTGTGAAGTGCGTAGCAATACATACCGGCTTAGGGTTCGATTTGTGGCTTAAAGAGGAATACAACAAGATGTATGCTCAAATACCGGAAACGGGGGAAAACAGAGCGTCTGAAGCGAAAATCAAGACTCTCAAGAATCTATGCGTATCTCACGGCATCAATCTTGAACGATGGTTGAGAGAAAACAATAGGACTGAGCAGACACTTACCGAGACAGAAGCTGCAACAATGTTAAGCACAATAAAAAGGACTTACGGTGATGATTGATGAAATTCACAGGAAAATTAAAAGGCCGTTTGATAGATTGCCACACCATCCTATTCGAATCCGAAGAGGACTTCCGACAAGCCTATGATGAGTTGAAAGATTATGAGAAATTAACGCTTGAAATAAAGCCATACAGAGCAAAGAGAAGCCTTGACGCGAACTCTTATTTGTGGGTGTTACTCGATAAATTAGCGGAAAAGTTGGACATCACTAGGTGGCAAGCGTACCTAAATGAATTAAAATCCCACGGTGCTTTTGAGTACATACCGCTCCGGGAAAAAGACATCTATCTGGCACAGTCAGTGTTCCGGATTGTGATAGATCGTGGAGCACAGGAAGTAAAAGACCTAAAAGGGAGAACTGAAACATTACACACTCTGCAATGCTACAAAGGGTCAAGCAAGTATAACACAAAAGAAATGAGCAGACTCATCAAAGGCGTGTTGGAAGATTGCAGAGAGGTTGGAATACCAGATGCAGACCTTTTGACCCCAGATGAAAAAGAAGAGCTTAAGCAGAAATGGGGAATTGAACTATGAGCATTGATTACAGTGACATGGCATTCCCTAAGCCAAAGTGCAAGAAAAAGAAAAAAGGTCATCAAAGAGCATCCGGCAGACCAAAGAAGCTGTGGAGCATATTTACAGAAGATATGGATCACTGCATGTACACCAGAGCTTACGGAGTGGAGAGGCATCACATTTTCAGCCACACATCGAAAGAAATTGAGCTTTCGGAGGATTATGGTTTTATCGCTCCATTGAGACCAGACCTGCATCCAAACGGAACAAGGGCAGGGGAGAATGCATCAAAAGTTGACCGATACTTAAGAAAACGCTGCAAAGAGTATTATTTGCAGCACTACGGAACAGAAGAGCAGTTCCGACAAGAATTTCACTATGTTAGCAAAGGGTAACCTTTCGCTATAAATTGTAACCCGTTCATGGCTGCTGCACAGTACGTCACAAATACCTTAAGTAAGCCAGATTCATTGTCTCCCGGTAATTCCGGGAGCAGAAAGGAGAATAAATGGTAATTACAATTCCGGGCAAACCGGTTGGAAAAGCAAGACCGAGATTCCGCAGAGCCGGATTTAAAGTCATTACATATACGCCACCAGAAAATAAAAAGTACGAAAAGGAAGTTGCAAGGATTTACAAGCAGAGTATAGGCGTGCTTTACACGGACATCCCTCTGAGAGTCCGAATTTTGGCGAAATTTCCGATTCCCGAGAGCTGGTCTAAGAAGAATAAGGAGAAAGCTTTAAAAGGCGAAATAAAGCCGAATAAAAAGCCGGACTTAGATAATATCGCAAAAATCATTTTAGATGGACTGAATGGAGTTGCATATACGGACGATAAGCAGGTGACAAGTCTGGAAATCGAAAAAGTGTATTCTGATGAGCCTTGCGTGGTGGTCTATATTGCGGAGGATGAGTAATGGCAGAGGTTAAGTGGATCAAGATCACAACAGATATGTTTGATAATCGCAAAATCAAGCATCTGCGGAAATTACCGGACGGGAACAATATCGTCCTGATCTGGGTAATGCTACTCACGATGGCTGGTCGGTGTAATAGTAATGGAATGGTATTTTTAACGCAAAACATCCCGTACACGCCTAAAATGCTGGCAGATGAGCTGGACTTTGAAGAGAATACCGTGAAATTAGCCTTACAATCACTGGAGCAGCTTGAAATGATCGTGATGGACAATGGATTTTTCTCGATTCCCGGATGGAGGAACACCAGAACGCAGAAGCGCTTGAAAAAATAAGGGAGCAGAACCGGATTAGGAAGCAAAAACAGAGGGAAAAACAAAAAATTGAGTGTGTCACGGAAATGTCACGTGACACAAGTGTGACAAATTTGGGAAGTCACGCTACAGATAAAGATAAAGAAGAAGATAAAGATATAGATAAAGAAAGAGATATAAGAGGTAATAGAGTGGATTATCAGCAAATAGCTGATATGTATAATGCCACTTGCGTGTCATTCCCTCGCTTAACACGATTGTCTGAAAAAAGAAAACGGGCAATTAAAGCAAGATTAAGAAAATATTCCATTGATGACATTCAAAGAGTATTTGAGATCGCAGAAGAAAGCGACTTTCTAAAAGGCGAAAATAACCGGAATTGGTCAGCAACCTTTGACTGGATGATGAATGACACGAATATGGCAAAGATTCTGGATGGGAATTATAAGAATAAAAATATAAAACCAACAAAACCGCCGGTAAGCAGAAACTTAAACAACTTCGAACGCAGAGGATACGACATGGACTCTCTGGAAGAGCAGCTGTTGAATTCGAATTAAGGAGGAGCAAAATGAAAGAAGAATTATTAAAAATGGCACAGGAGTGTCTCTCCGAGGAAGAAGTAAAGGAAATACTCAAAAAGAAATTTAAGGAATCGATAGAATCGGCAATAGGATCAGCGTTTAGATGGGGAGATGCGGAAAAGGCACTGAAGAAAAAGATAAACGATGTCATGGTGCCGTACATAGAGAAGTATGATTTTTCGGAATACCTTCCAAAGTTGGATACGGTGCTTACAGAAATCGTAAATTCCGATGCTTGCATTGAGAATAAAAAAGATTCTAGAAAATTTTAAGGAATTATCAATCAAGCAGGAAGAAAAAGAAATGGAAGTCACGGATCTGTTTGATGCATGGATTGCAATGTGCGAAAAGAAGATCAGTACAACTGGTCTGGAAGTGGAGTTTGACGATGGACCACACTACGAATCGGTCAGTTGCGAGATGCTAATAGAAGAGTGTGAAAGATCTACTTGGAGCTCCCTGCATAGGGCGGTAATCATTTTCGAAAACGAACACGATGAAGAGTTGAATATGGAAATTCCGATATCGAAATGGGATTTTGAGAAAGAGTATACACTTGACAGTTTGGGATGTGTAGACATTAAGTCGTTGAGATACCTTGGGGAATTTGACATGCTGTTGCTGAGATTACAAAGAGCGGGAACGAAAATCATCATAAACGAAATGGAAGCAGGTGGAGAAATATGTCCAGAGGAAGAGCCGGAAGTAAGTTTCAGTTAGGAGGCAAACATGAACAGAAAAAGATACGGTTTTAGAGTCTATAGGAAACAGTCTACCGGATTGAGACACGGAAATATGGATGCGTTTACGCGCGGCAGCACAAAGCGGAAGAGAAAGAATAGGGTGAGAGGGAAATGACGAACAATGATCATTTGAACAACATAACAGGAGAAATTGATACACCAGAAATCTCCGCAGTGAAGATGATACTTACAAGAATAGATGAGGATTTAGAAAACGATCTGTACGAAGAAAACTGTGATAAATACCTGAATTTGTACAAGAGCCAAAAAGAGTGGCTGGAAAGAGAGGTTGAAAATGAATAAAAAAGAAGTATTGGAGATTCGTAAACAGTTTACGCCAGCAAATTGTGCAATCACAAGAATTGCCGGTTGCTATGTAGATCATGAGAAAATCAAAAAGATGGAGTCAAAAAGCGCATTCCTGTCCTTACCGGAAGAGGACACATTCAAGTATTTTGACATCTTAAGAAAAACATTGTCCGGAAGTGTCGGCAAGAATTTGTTAAATCTGGAATTTCCGACAAAACAGGAGATGCCGGGAGGAACACAGGAATTCTTGATGAAGCTCAGAAAAAGCAAGTTGGAAGATGACCAGCTTCTGGAAGAGTTCTATGATAGGATAATCGAATCTTATGACTACGGTGAAAATTATTACATCGTCCTCATTCATGCAATGTATGATATACCGGGAAAATCTTCTGATGACATGGAGATGTACGATGCATCAGAAGAAGTATATGAATATCTGCTATGCAGCATCTGCCCGGTTTCGTTGTCAAAGGCGGGATTGAGCTACCATGCAGAGAGTAATTGCATTCATGATCGTATCCGGGACTGGGTAGTAGGTATGCCTGACAAAGGATTCTTATTCCCTGCGTTTAATGACAGGAGTACAGATATCCACGGGGCTCTCTATTATACAAAGAAGTCAGAGGATTTACAGCAGGAGCTAATCGAACAGCTGCTGGGAGCAAGGATGCCGATGTCAGCCAACACGCAGAAGGAGACATTTCAGATGCTGATTGAAGATACTCTGGGAGAAGATGGAGATTATAAGACGATTCGCAATATTCATGATACGTTGAATGACATGATCGAGGAGCACAAGGAAGAACCGGAACCGCTGCAGCTTGATAAGACAGATGTGCGCAAGGTATTTGAACGAAGTGGTGTCTCTTCGGAGAAGATGGAGAGTTTTGACCAGAATTATGAAGAGACTGTAGGAGAAAAGGCATCCCTGCTTGCAGCGAACATTACAGAGACGAAAAAATTCCAGATTGAAACACCGGATATTGTGATTAAAGTGAATCCAGGGCGGACAGATCTTGTAGATACAATGGTTGTGAATGGAAGGAAATGCTTAGTAATAGCAGTAGATGACAGTCTGGAAGTGAATGGAATTCCGGTTCGCACAATAGAAAGGGCAGAAAATGAGTAGACCAGCACACTTTCTGGATCCCTACAAGTTCCAGATCGAAGAGATGGTAAAACTCGGATGCTTGGATGAGCATATCCATAAAGTCTTGCATGGCATCCAGAAAATAGAATTCCCGAAAGAAACTCTTATCCGGTACATGGATAAGACTGGGATTCGGAAGAGAAGAGCAGCGAAAAGATGGACGCGGAGCAAAGAGGTTGAGTGGGAAGAGCTTTGCAAGCAGTTGCGAGGAAATAAGAAGAAAATAAACGAAAAATAGAAAGGAGCCAGCCTCCGGCCGGGGCAAGGGTATACCGGGCTTCTGAGAAAATGGATAAAGAGAAAAAAGCAATCGAAAGAATTAAAATGGCAAGTGAAATGAGTCTGCATCACTATGGTAGACCGCTTATTTGCACATACAGCGGAGGAAAAGATAGTGATGTGATGTTAGAGATTTTTAAGCGATCCGGAATCCCGTTTGAAGTGCATAACAGCCATACAACGGCAGATGCGCCACAGACAGTTCGGCATATCCGGAAGGTATTCCGAGAACTGGAACTGCATGGAATTAGGTGCGAAATAGAAAAACCACGCTATAAAGGAAAATTGATTAGCATGTGGAGCTTAATTCCAGAAAAGCTTATTCCGCCGACAAGAATTGTAAGATACTGTTGCTCTACGCTGAAAGAAACTGGATGTGCAAACCGGTATATCGCAACCGGAGTAAGATGGGACGAAAGTACTTCCAGATTGAAAAGGGAAGAGTTTGAAAAGCTCGGACAAACCCAAAAAGAGAAAGAAAAATTTACGAAGATAATGCTGATGGAGGATAACGATGCACGAAGACGGATGAGTGAGCTATGTATGCAGCAGAAAAAAATGATTGTAAATCCTATCATAGATTGGACGCATAGTGATATCTGGGGATATATAAATTCCGAGAAAATAGAGACGTGCGAGCTGTACCAGTGCGGATATGATCGTGTGGGGTGCATTGGTTGCGTGATGGCAGGAAAGAAACGATACAAAGAATTTGCAGACTTCCCGGGATACAAGAAATTATACATACATGCGTTTGAAAGAATGTTGCAAGAAAGAACAAGGAGAGGAAAAGAGAATACGTGGAAAACAGGAGAAGAAGTTTTTAACTGGTGGATGGAAGACGAAAATATACCAGGGCAAATGAGCATAGAAGACTTTATTACGGAGGAATAGGTGATGGGAAAAGTTGATGATTATACAGCCGGTAGATCACAGGGATTGATTCTAGCAAGGGAGATTGTAAAAAAAGACGGTATCGAGGGACTGGAGAAAGAAATCCAGTTCCGGAATATCACAGGAATAAATACAGCATTAACCAGAAAAGAACTAAACATTGCCTGTGAGAAAATCAAAAACATGACACTGGACACAATGATGGTGATCGCAGTCGCAACGCTGCATGATGAGTTCGGTTTTGCCGGGAAACGGTGCAAGAGGTTTATCGACCGAATGAACCTGAAAGCAGAGTGCCTGGTGGACGATATGGCAACGTGGGATGAATATACGAGGATGATAAAAGATGAGATCGGAATCGAGATGACGATACGGAGGAATGACTAATGCCAAAAACAGAAGAAACGCGCTTGCGAAAAGGCGACACGATCAAATGCGCTGATGCAGAGGATTGCGTGAGGACAATGACCGAATTGGCGGTCTGCGGGATAGAGACAGATTTTCTCTACGAAAAAGATGGAGAGAGTGGTTTGTGGTTGGAAATAACGGGAGGAAAATTAGATGGATGAGAAGAAAGTTAGAGAAGCGATAGAAGTAATAAAAGCGAATTATCCTACAAGCGGATTTTATATGTTGCGAGAATCATTAGATATCGCAATCGAAGCGCTGGAAAAGCAGTTGCCGAAGAAAGTAGAAAACTGGAATGGACAAGCGTCGTGTCCTAGATGCAAAAGACTGTTTGGAAATATGGCAGATATAGAAATGTTTTGTCATTGGGATTCTGATTGCTGCAATCATTGTGGACAGAGATTAGATTGGAGTGAGTAACATGGAAGAAATTAGAGTCGGAGACATAGTGATGTGCGTTGAATATCCAGGCAATCCATGCGGAATAGTGGTTAAACAGTATCGTCCGACAGCATGCGGACAGCAGACAATGATTAAATGCAATGACGGGCGGTTATTCCACGCACCAACAAGTGATTTTAGAAAGATAAGGTAATTGGAAGGAGCGAGGAATAATCATGATGGGAAGATGTAAATTAACAAGTATATGCGGATGTGATCGTTGTTGCATAGAGTGCCCGGAAAATGAAGTGTGCAAAGACCAGTGCGCAAGAATGGACATGTATGAGTATTGCGTAGAGTGTCCGGAATATGAGGAGGTGGAATGATGAAAATAATGATAACTATATTGCACAAAAATGGAGAATGTAGAACATGGACAAACTCAACCGCGGAAGAACACTTAGTAATGGGTCTTACAGCTTACGCGGAAGGTGTCAAAAGATGCGCGGAATCATGGGAAACAGAGACGGAAGAAGTGGAAAGAGTGCTGAAAGAAGCGTTGGAAAGCGAGAAATAAAGTATGAACGTATTAGAGAAGATTTTGGAAGAGATAGAAAATCTTAATTATTATCCAGAAGGAATGGGGTGTGGCATAGAAGATCGCTGTATTACAGATAGGTATGAAGCATGTGAATATGGATGGTATGAAGCGATTGAAGCAGTTATAGAAGTCATACAAAATATGGAGGATGGAAAGACAGATAATGATTGGATTCCGGTAAGCGAGAAATTGCCGGAAGAAAATGACGGAAAATATTATCCGATGCTGAATGTGTCAACGTCATACGGAGCTGTTAAGTGGGGCTTTTATAGAGTTAGAGATAAGGAATGGTATATTTATAGTGAAATGCATGGCGAGCTTATAAAAGCCGAAGATAAAGAAGTTATTGCCTGGCAGCCACTACCAGAACCATACAAGGAGGAATAACATGGACATTTTAATTACAATCGCATTCCTAGCCTTTACTACATATTGGGGCCAGGAACCGTGATTACTTTAAAGACAGGATTGGAAGAAGATGTGGAGTTGGAGTGTGAGGATTATTTAGCAGCGGCATGCTTCCCGATACTGCTATTTGTGGTGTTTTTGGATTGGATTGCGCGGAAGATAGTGAGGTAAGAAAATATGAGAAAATTTAACTGGGACGAATTTAAAAATGAAGAAAATAAGATTGCAGTACACTGCAAGACAGAAGAGGAAGCGAAAGACTTTTGCGAAAGAATGCATAAGCAAGGAATGAAGTGGTGTTCAGGCGAAAGCTACCTGAAAGAGACAAATTACGAATTCTGCGAAGAAGAAATATGTTATATCAAAGGAGAGTTTTCGCCGTATCAGTACTATAAAAGCAATGGGTATGAAATCTTAGAATGGAGCGATTATATGAACAAAGAATTTACCAAGGCGGATTTGAGAGATGGGATGGTAGTTGAACAGAGAGATGGGGGTATGTATCTTGTATTGGCTGGGACGGCAGTGGGAAAAGGCGAACACAATAGTATAGTCGGTTACACTGATGACTTGAAATGGGCAGGTTATAAAGGAGGAGACATCGTTAAAGTCTATAGGATTACTCCGGGATCACTCGGATGCGTAGAACATGTGTTTATTAAATGCAACCTCGAACTCATCTGGGAGCGCAAAGAACCAAAGAAAATGACCGTGGAAGAAATGCGGAAGAAGTTGGAAGAGCTGACCGGAGAGGAAATTGAGGTAACGGAATGAAGAAAATAGAAGCATACACTATGGCAACGAAAAAGCCCTGCGAGACGGCTTTAAAGCAACAGGGGCATGAAGCCTTTGCCTGTGATTTTAAAAGGGCTGACAGAACAAATACGGACACCATAGGATACATAGCAAGCAAGTACAACATCAAAAAGCCAATTCCGGGAGGTGATTGAGGTGGATAAGAATATAATCTATGAGTACATGGATGCGAAAGCACTTGTGAAAGAGACAGAGGAAGATATCAGACGGCACAGAAGAAAGACGTTTGTGCAGGATAAAGTGACAGGCAGCAATCCAGAGTTTCCGTACCAACCACAGAGCTTTAATATCTCTGGATGTGTAGAGAACACGGTGAATATAGACGAAGAGGAACGGTTGTTGGAAGAACGAAAGCTGAACGCAAAGCGGATTAAAGTAAAAGCAGAGCGAGTAATCAATAAAGCTCCGGTAAGGATGCAGCGGATTATCCGGTTCAAGGTGATGCAAGGACTGACGTGGGATGAAGTGGCTGCGAAGATGAAAGGGAATTGCACAGGAGAAAGCGCAAGGAAAGAATTTCAGAGGTGGATGAAAGAAAAATAGAAGTTTGTCCGTTTTGTCCACATTGTCCGCTTTAAATAATATATAGTATAACATGGAGTTAGAAGAAAGACTCCAAAAGCTTTCCAAACAACATTCGGAACACCGCCGGACTTCTGCCCTTTCTCGTCTGGCGGTGTTTTCATGCGGAGTATAGCATCAATGGTAGATGCGCAGGGTCTCGCTGTGTCCTTGGTTCGATTCCAAGTGCTCCGCTTTGTGATGTGAGTATACAGCTGCACAGCTGAGGTCTGTTCTGGGAGTGCACACCGGACTTACATTGCAAATGGTACCAAAACGCAGATATCCGCAGATCTGCAAAACAAACAAATATAGATTCAGCAATCTATATTTAGTGTCAGTACCCGAGTGCGGATAGGGTAAAGGGTGTCAATAAAAGGCATCCTGATCGGACATAGCTCAGTCGGTTAGAGCAGCAGCCTTATAAGCTGTGTGTCACGGGTTCGATTCCCGTTGTCCGGATTGTGGACTACTGCGAACCCCTTTTCTTATAGATTTTGATTGTGTATTTTGGTTTCAGTTGGCATTGTAATTCTCTCATGGCAGTAGTCCTAAATTCTTAGCATCCAGAGATGGGTGCTTTTATTATGCTATAAAGGTGGTGAGTCGGATGGCAAAAGGTAAATATCAAGAGTGGCTAGAGCCGGAAGGCTTGCTAAAGATAGAGGGATGGGCGAGAGATGGCTTGACGGATGAGCAGATTGCAGATAATATCGGGATTTCCAGAAGCACATTAAATAGCTGGAAAGACAAGTATTCGGACATTTCGGACACCCTAAAAAGAGGAAAAGAGGTCGTTGATCGTCAAGTCGAGAATGCTTTGCTAAAACGTGCGCTTGGATATGAGTACACGGAAACGACCAGGGAATACATACCGGAACTTGATGAGATGAAAACTACGAAAAAGGTCACAAAGCAAGTAGCGCCGGACACTACAGCCCAGATCTTCTGGTTGAAGAACCGGAAACCGGACAAGTGGAGAGATAAGCAGGAATATGAAGATAGGACAGCGATTGAGAAGCTGGATGAAATCTTGAAAGGATTGCATGACAATGCAGCTAAGCAAGAAACAGAATGAATACATCATAAACGCAACTCATAGATGGAATATCAAGTCCGGAGCGGTTCGTTCTGGAAAGTCTTTTGTTGATACTGCTTATATCGTGCCTAAAAGAATCCGAGAGAGAGCTGGACTCCCAGGATTAAATGTAATCATGGGAGTCTCTAAAGAATCTATCGAGAGAAACGTACTCCAACCGATGAGGGAAATCTATACCAGTGATCTGATCGGGAACATTAACAATCGGAATGTTGCCAGAGTATGCGGCGAGGATGTCTATTGTCTCGGTGCAGAAAAGGTCAGTCAAGTCGCAAAGATACAGGGAGCGTCCATCAAGTATTGTTACGGGGATGAGATTGCAAAGTGGAACAAAGAAGTCTTCCAGATGTTAAAATCCCGTCTTGATAAACCGTATTCCTGCTTTGATGGGGCTTGTAACCCGGAACACCCCACACATTGGTTGAAAGAGTTTATAGACAATGTGGAGCTAGATATATATCTACAAAAGTACACCATATTTGATAATCCATTTCTGGATCCAGAATTTGTCAAGCAACTCTGCAAGGAATATGAGGTACAATCTACTATGACCGTCTCATTCTTGGATTATGGAAAAGAGCTGACGGATCGATTTACAAGCGGTTTGCAGACAATCCAGAAGCGTTCCGGTGCAAAATCGTGGATAATATCTCGCAGGAATCAGAGTATAAGCAATTCCGAAAAGAGGATATCACATCAATCGAGATTGGATTGGACTTTGGTGGCAATCAATCCGGTCATTCATTCGTTGCCAGAGGGTATACGGATAATTACAGAGATGTAATTGCGCTAAAATCACGTAGAATCACGGCGAAAGATGAAAAAGAAGACATCGACAGCAATAGGTTGAATGAGTTGTTTTGCGAATTTATCAGAGAAGTAATAGAACAATATTCGGTATGCGTGAAAAGAGGTGATTACGTGCAGTATTGTAACGTAGAGTCCGTATTCTGGGATAATGCAGAGACAGTGCTTGGTAATTCTATCCGTAACGCTGTGGAAAAGGAGTTTCCGTGGATCGCTGTCAAACCAGCAAAGAAAAGACCAATCAACGACAGGATCAGATGCACCGTCAAGCTCATGGGGGCTGGGCGGTTTTTTATTACAAAAGACTGCGAATCTCTGCAAACCGCTTTTTCGGATGCAGTGTGGGACAAAGAAGTAAAGGACAAAGACGAACGCTTGGATGACGGCAGCACTGACATTGACAGCTTGGATGCATTTGAATATACAATCGAGCGCGATATGAAATACCTAATCGAAGAGGTGGAAGATGTTTGATGGAATTAAGAGATTATGGAAAGGAATCATGAGGATGTTTGGATATACGACATTAAAACAGATCATCGGCAAGGATATCGCACTATCCAACGACATGATAGATGCAATCAACAGATGGAGACAGATGTTAAATGGGGATGCGGACTGGATTTCTGACAGCATTGTTTCCCTCGGGATTGAAGATGGAATCTGCCGAGAGTTTGCAGACTGTGCACTTGTGGAAATGGAAACCAATGTAAGTAATGAACGTCTGGACAAGATCTATCAGAAGAATATCACGAGTCTGAATGAAAACCTGCAGGAAGGGCTTGCACTCGGATCATTTGTTTTGAAACCACTGGGAGAATCGGCTGCCGAATTTATTTCAGCTGACAAGATTATCCCGATTAACTTCGGGGATGATGGAAAGCCGAATGATATCGCATTTTTGACCGTTAAAAAGGTTGGGGATGCTGATTATTTCACAAGGCTTGAACGGCACTATTTCATTGACGGGAATCTGACTATAGAAAACAAGTGCTTCCGCTCTCAGACGGCGAATGATATCGGTCTTCCATGCAGCCTAGAAGCGGTGGAAGAATGGGAGAATATCCTACCTGGACCGATTACATACCCAGCATGAACCGGATGGATTTTGGGTATTACAGGAATCCGATTAAAAACAAGGTGGATGGTTCTGCCTGCGGAGTGTCGGTGTACGAGTCGGCAGTTGCACTGATCCGGAAAGCTGATACCCAGGGTGCGAGGCTTGACTGGGAATACGAATCGGGAGAGCGTGCAATACATGTTGACAACAGGGCTCTGAAACAAGACAAGGCAACTGGCAAGTTTGGACTACCGAAACTTAAAAACAAACTGTACCGGGGAATGAATCTGGATGCAGGAAAAGACCAAGAACTTTTAAAGGAATACTCCCCAGAAATGAGGGATGAAGCCTTTAAACGCGGATTAGAAGAGTATAAGCGTGAGATTGAGTTTTCCGTAGGTCTTGCTTATGGAGACTTGTCAGATGCACAGGAAGTAGCAAAGACAGCTACGGAGATCAAGGCATCGAAGAACCGCAAGTACAACCGGGTAACGGCAATCCAGAATAACTTATACGATTGCTTAGAGGACTTTGCCGCAGGGCTTGCATTCTACAACAGCATGCTTAACTCGGGATATGAGTTCTCTTGCAAATTCAACGATTCCATACTGACCGATGAGGAAACAGAGCGTCAGCAGGACAGACAGGACGTGAGTATGGGAGTGATGTCGCATTTGGAATACCGCATGAAGTGGTACAACGAGGACGAAGCCACAGCGAAAAAGATGTTGCCAGAGCAGATCGAAGTAATGGAGTAGGTGAACCAATTGAGGGAAGACTACAAAAAGCAGCTATCCGGACAGATCGAGAAGCATTTTCTTGATTTGGAACAGATGATTCTCGAGGACATTGTTCGCCGGATTAAAAAAGCGGGAAAAATCACAAGCACAGCGACTGGCAGATTAACCGACTACAGATTATTGGGTACTCTTCTGAGGACATCGAAAAGATGATAAAAACCACGCTGAATCTGTCCTATCCGGAAGTGTTTGAGCTGTACGACAAGGTAATCGACTGGGAATATGTCCGTAATAAAGACATCTACGAGCAGGTCAATGCAGAATATATCCCTTACGAGGATAATAAGGAGTTGCAACAGCTTACAGATGGATTCATCCGGCAGAGCAATGATGATCTGCGGAACGTCACAAAGTCCATGGGATTTTATGTGGATTATGGCGGCGGTAGGCTCGTTATGACTCCATTGTCCGACATCTACCAAGGATATCTCGACCAAGCTATTACAGGTGTTGTATACGGCACGTTTGACTACAATACCATGATTCGCAAGGTGGTTACTCAACTCACAAACAGCGGACTCAGAAGCATTGACTACGCTTCTGGGTGGCATAGCAGGGTAGATGTGGCGGCAAGGAGAGCGGTTATGACGGGTGTGTCACAGCTTACCGGGAAAATATCAGAAATGAACGCCGATAAGCTTGAGACAGAGCATTACGAAGTCGCGTGGCACGCCGGAGCGAGACCATCACACGCTGTCTGGCAAGGGAAGGTCTGGTCAAAGGAACAACTTGTTACGGTATGTGGTCTTGGAACAGTCACTGGACTGCTTGGAGCGAACTGCTATCACGAATATTACCCGTTTGTGAAAGGCGTCTCGGAGCGGAATTGGTCTGATTCTTGGCTTGCAGAGCAGAACCGAAAGGAAAGTATACCTAAGACGTTTAACGGCAAGGAATACACCTTATACGAAGCCAGACAGCAACAGAGGAAAATGGAAACCGCTATGAGGGCACAGAGAGAAAAGGCTGTGCTACTAAAACAGGGCGGAGCTGATCCAGACGATGTGATGCTTGCGAAAGCAAAGTATCAAGGACAACTGGGAGAATACACCAGATTTTGCAAGAAAATGGGTCTACAACAAGAAAGAGAGCGCATCTATTACGATATGCGCGGCAGAGTGGCACCCGTACCAAAACGATTTAGGAGGTTTAGGAAATGAGTAAAGTAAAAGTAATCAGACAGCCGACAGCGGAAGAAACATTGATTTTTGAATTTGAGACAGCATCATCGAATTTCTGGTTAAGAATTTTACGGATGGTGATATTTACGCATCTCTGGAAAGGGACGCAACAAAAGAACAAAGCGTACTGATTCCGGCACAGACCGCACAGGTATTGCAGTACGGTTCCTACGGTGGTGGAAAGAGCAACATCGTCCAGATCATCCCCACAGCAACCTCAGAAAAAGGAGTGGAAGTACAATGCTTAAAATGGTAGATGGAACAGGAATCATAGGAGTGGATATGATCTGCCCTCTTGGAGTCTCCACTCCACAGCCACCTAATTATGACAGGGTAGAGCTAGAGGGGGCAGGGATGCTGGTACTGCCGAACAGCTTGGATGCGCCGCTTGAGAGGTTGGAGCTTGGTGGGAAGACGGAGCGGGTGCAGACTACTGGGAAGAATTTGCTTCCGGACAAATTTTCGATCTATGCAGAGGGAAAAAGCAAGACAAATCTCAAATTGCAGATTGGAAACTATGTATATAGCTCAAAAACGTCAAAGAGCTTGTATATATTACACGAAGACAAAAGCAACATTACGAATGGATGGACTGTTACTAACAAGTTTAATTTTAAAATTGATAAAGAAGAAACTATTGAGGTCAGAATAGAAACAGAAAACCCGCTAGAAATTCTACCGATGATTAGGGAGGAGACTGAGTTGGATTCCTACGAACCCTACACAGGCGGTAAACCATCCCCAAGCCAAGAATATCCGCAGGAAATCAAGAGTGTCGGAAAGTGGAATGATGAGAAGCAGAAGTATGAAGTTGAGATTTCTATAAGTGGCAGAAACCTATTTGATTTTTCCACCTGTGAAGAAGGAAATATTTGAAGGCAGTGGGAATATTGTTAGTACAACTAACGGTGTCTTAACTGATTTTATACCATGTTTTCCTAATTCGCAGTACAGCAGAAGTCGCACTGGAAGTACAGTAGTTGCATTCTATGACTGCAATAAAAATAAGATAGGATTCGAAATTGTCGGAAATACCACTTTTGTTACGCCCGAAAAATGTAGATACTTTAGGTTCTCAGCAGTTAAGACACAAGTAGACTATACAAAGATAGTAGCATGTCCGGGGAACACAGTAATGGATTACGAGCCGTACAAGAAACCGCAATCCCTCACCCTCACATCCGACCGCCCTATTACAAAATGGGACAGACTGGTCGAACAGGGCGGACAGATTGGGTGGTTGTATAATTCTGCAAATGAAACGATTGACGGAAAAACTGGAAAGTGGTCAATTCAACCTGCGACTAAAATATTCTATAGGACAGACATTACTTTCCCAATAGTTGTACCGTTCTGCATCGAACTGTTAGGATATGACTATTTAATGGGAGGATACAAAAAAGATACAGGTATTACTATAAATAATTTAGGAATCCTATGTATAACTCTCCCAGAAGAGGTGGAACTTACACTGGATGCATATAAACAGTATTTGGCAGATAATCCATTGCACGTTCTGTATAAGGGCGATTCCGAAGAATTCGTCCCACTTTCAGAATCCGAGCAGAACGCTATCCGAGCATTAAAAACCTACTATCTACCACAGTCATCACAGCGGACGGAGGGGAGCTTGACCCCGATATTAAAGTAACATACCGAAAGGAGAAGTAATATGAACTATGCAAAAATAATGGAAAACGGAACTGTAAGAATCAGCTCCATCAAAAAGGAAGGCTATAAGCCGCTCAAGGAAGAGAAACCAGAGGGATTCAGCAATCTTGTCTTTGTTGGATACACAGAGACAGAAGAAAACGTAATCAAAGAATATGAAGCAGTGGATGACGGTATGAGCGCCTACGGGAAATTGCAGAAAGACTTGAAAGCAACGCAGGCGGCGCAGGAAGTCACAGATCAGGCGGTTCAGGAGCTGATTTTAGCAACAATGGAAGCGGAGGTGAAATGATGGCACAGTTTTTGGCGAACAGGATTAAAGGTGGACACTTGACAATTGATAATGTACCGGAGAGTTTGAAAGAACAGGTACAGGCGTTACTGTAAAATCGAATAAGTAAGACATTAGCACATAGAGATATGTGTTATTTTTATGCCTTTTTGGTCAGTAGATGAGACCTTAAACAGTCAATTCGTGGTGGATGGTTACACACCTTAAACAACCTAATGCGAAAGGAGAATGGAAACATGAAAACAGAATTTTTAAAAGGACTTGGATTGGAGCAGGATGTCATTGATAAAATCATGGCAGAGAACGGGAAAGACATTGCCGCTGAAAAGGCAAAGACTACCAAAGCAGAGGGGGAGCGTGACAATTATAAGAGTCAGCTTGAGACCACAACGGAATCTTTGGAAAAGTTTAAAGATGTTGACCCAACAGCTATGCAGGGAGAAATTGATAAGCTGAATCAGCAGCTGAAAGACAAGGATGCTGAGTATGCCGCTAAAGAAGCGGATCGCATCTTTTCCGACACGATCAAAGAAGCAATCAAGACAGCCGGGGGACGCAATGAAAAAGCGGTCATGGCTATGCTTGATATGGATGCATTAAAAGATTCAAAAAACCAGTCTGAGGACATCAAGAAAGCATTGGAAACCGTAAAGGAGTCTGATGCTTATTTATTTGGCTCTGATGAGCCTTTTAAGAACCCAGTAGGAGCAACTGGCGGCTCTGGCACAGGTGGAGATAATTTCTCGGCGATCAGAGCAGCTATGGGGCTTCCGGCAGAAAAATAATTTTGAAAGAATGAGGTAAAAAGATATGGCAAATACAATTGCATTAAGAAAAGCATATTCTACTATGCTTGATGAGGTTTATAAACTGGCATCCCTTACAGCCGTATTAGACGGTCCAAACGAACTTGTAAAAGAGGGTGCAAACGCAAATGAAATTTTGATTCCGAAAATGACGATGTCCGGTCTTGCAAATTACAATAAGCAGACAGGATATGTTGCAGGTGACGTGACACTTGAGTACGAGACTAAGAAATGTACTTATGATCGAGGCCGTATGTTCACTGTGGACGCTATGGACAATATCGAGTCTGCAGGTGTTGCCTTCGGACGTCTTTCTGGAGAATTTTTGAGAACACAGGTTGTTCCGGAGCTTGACGCTTGGAGGCTTGCATCTTATGCAGGATACGCACTATCTGCTAATAAAGTGGCAGCAGCGATTGCAGATGCGAAAGCCGGAATTGCAGCAATTAGAAAAGGCAAGACTGCTATTAAAAATGAGGAGGCAAAGCCGGAAACCTGTTATCTGTATATCTCTGCCGCACTCAAAGGGATATTGAGGACCTTGATACAACGGCATCCAAGAAAGTTCTGGAAGGCTGGGCTGGAGTGATTGAAGTTCCTGAGGGAAGATTTTTCGACAAAGTCACGTTGACAGCATCTGGAGCCGGCGGCTTTACAACAACAGGCGGTAAGAAGATTGATTTCTTGATTGTTGACAAGAATGCAGTAATCCAGAATCAGAAGCACACTGTATCTAAGATCATCACACCGGATCAGAACCAGGATGCAGATGCTTGGAAGTTCGGATATCGTACCGTAGGTATCGCAGAGGCGAAAGATAACAAGAAAGTGGCTATCTATGTACATACTGCAGTGGAGTAGAAATAGGAGTTGATGTAAATGAACTTGTATGCGGATTATACATTTTACATCTCTGAATATAGGGGAAATTTAACAGATGAAGAATTTGATAAATCTGTTATTCCAGCATCAGCCATGTCCGAAGGATTACCTTCGGGCGCGCTGATGACAATATGGAAATGGAAGAAGTAAAGCTTGCCACCTGCTCTGTCTGTGATTTGATTGCAAATGACGAAAAGGTCAGAAGCAAGCATTCTGGGCGCGTGGTTACATCCGAAAACACAGATGGATACTCTGTCAGCTACGAAAGCGGAGGAAACGGGGGAACAGCAGATGAACTGCTTGACAGAAAAATATCTGACACATTGGAACTCTATCTTATGCCGACTGGTCTCTTGTATATGGGGGTGGAATCATGATAACCAACACAGATGCAACACTGTACAGCCGGAAATACAACTCGGAAACCAGACTGGATGAGTGGGAGCGAACGTATATCCCAGAAGTGTGGTGGTACAAAAATGAAAAGTCGCAGATCACGACTGATGGATTAAAGCAAGCGGACACCTACACTGTCAGAATCCCGGATACGAGCGTGGGAATCAAGAAAGACGATTACCTTGTAAAGGGCGATTGTAAGGTTGACATGCAGACGATTAAGGACTTGGACGGACTGGACAAGACTAGAATTACATCTGCAAACTACAATACTTTTGGCGGAAATCCGCATATTAATGTGGTGGGAGTGTAATGGCCAAAGGAAAGAAAAAATTCCAGATTGAGACACCGAGAGGTGTAATTTATACGCAAGCAACAAAAGGTGGAAAAGTGACGGCGAGACTCGACTGGAATCCGAACTTTAAACCGAATATGGAATCTGGTTTCGCAAGCGCACAGGAGTTTGTTGATTCTGAATGCATCCGGCGTATGAACCGGAGACTCCAAGACGGACAGGAGTACTGGTTAAGTCAGCAACCCTTGGCACTGTGATTGGCAGTGGTGAGATCAACCAGATTGCACCTTATGCACGTAGACAATATTACGAACACAAGGAAAAATCACGATGGTTCGAACGCATGAAAAATCGTCACAAAGACTCTATCCTGAAAGGAGCGGCGAAGTATGTCAAATCTCATTGACAGCGTCAGATCATACATTCTCACATGTCCGTTTTTAAGTGATGGACGTGTAAATGTGGACTACATTGGAACGGATATGGGGTACTCTGTTGACCCTCTCCCTTGCGATCCGATTATCCAGAGATACATGGACGGTGGGTCAAAGAAGCAGTTCCAATTCGCATTTACGAGCCAAGAGGAATATGACCAAGACGCACGAATTAACATTGAGAATAGCGGATTCTTTCAGAGCTTTGAAGAATGGCTGGAACAGCAGAGTTTTAATGGCAATCTTCCGGAACTCGGAGAAAAGAAGAATCCAATATCGATCGAAACTTTAAACAGCGGCTATCTGTACGATATGAATGGTGAAAATGCCAAGTATCGCATAGAGTGCCGCTTAATTTATGCACAGGAGGTATAAATATGGCAGAGAAAAAGTCTGAATTAGTTGGACGCCACAAACGGGTGGCATACATGAACACGGACGCTACTGGAAGCTCACCAAAATTCGAACGCATGACGAATTTTACAACCATGACAAACGGAAAAAACCCGAAAGAGTATTCCAGACAGTACGTGGATGAGATCGCGGAGCGTGCAGACGTTGTGGGGTACGCGCCGGCAATTGAATATTCGTTTGACCGGTACACAAACAACCCGGTACACGAAAAAATCGCAACAATCCACGATGGTGAAAAACTTGGAGATGACGCACATGTAGAGGTTGTAGTTGTCGATTTCTTCAAGAAAAGTGACAAGGGCGATAAGTGTTACGCTACAAAAAGAACCTATGCGGTTATCCCGGATTCCGACGGAGATGGAACGGATGCGCTTGTGTATAGCGGATCTCTTAAATCTGTATCCGACATCGAGGAAGGATACGTTACAGAAACCGATTTTACAAGCAAGACGGTTACTTACGCAAAAGGTGATTACGCAGCAACTGAATGAAAGAAAAGGAGAGTGAGCCAATGAGCCAGTGGAAATGGAATGACGTAGAGCTTGAAATCGATATGGACGATGTAGAGTTTTTGGAAAGGTATGAAAAAGTATTTGAAAACATCGAGCCGAGGGAGAAGAAGCTTGAAAAGGTTGGAAAAATATCCGAAATAACCAGAGAATATTGTTTGCTGTTTTATGATATTTTCGACGGGATTTTCGGAGAAGGTACTTCTGAAAAACTTTTTGACGGGAAAATGAATTTAAGAGTTTGCGAAGAGTGCTATGATTCGTTCATTGCTGTATGTGAAAAAGAAATCAATGCCGTAAACAAGAGAAGAAATTCTGTTGTTAGCAAATATACTCCGAATAGAGCTCAGAGACGTGCAAAGAAATAACATGAATTTTTTCTACGAAGAGTTGCCAAACACGGTAAATGTGAAAGGTGAAAACATCAAGGTTATTACGGATTTCCGTGAATACATCAGGCTTTTGGACATGTTAAAAGATCAAGAGCTTGATGCTCTTCAAAAATTCGCGATCATACAGCAATATTTTCTCGATGACATAGTCGCAGACGAAGAAGCTATAAGCGCATTGTCCTGCTTTATAACGATGGATACAAATTGCGTAGAGGTTGCGGAGACAGGTGATTGTGGGAGACCACAAGAAAAGCCGAAGAAAAAATTTGTTCTCATACTCCATTGATTATCCGTATATATTATCCGGCTTTCTCAGGGATTATGGGATTGATTTAATCGACATTAAATATATGCACTGGTGGAAATTCCGGATGCTTTTCGATGGTCTGTCTGATGATACAGAAATCAAGCAGCGAATAATGTACCGCAGCGTTGATTTATCGGAAATCAAAGACAAAGAAGAGAGAAAACGAATTAAAAAGATCCAGAAATCAATTCAATTACCATCTGAGAGCCTGACGGATTATGATATCGGTAACGCTTTCATGTGAGGTGATGAAGATGAACAAAATAAAGAAACCACCACTGGTAAGAAAGTGGTATAGATGTCCGGTGTGTGGGTGTAAACTCTTGATTTATGATAATGCAACTGTCTGTACCGATGTATTTATTAAGTGCCGAACATGTAAAAAAGAAGTAGAGATTAAGATTTAAGCACTTTAAATTGAGCCATTGAGCCTGTGCTATCCATAAAGGAGGGATAGTATGGGTTACGATGGCTCATTAAAATTTAACACAAAAATAAACGAATCTGGATTTAATTCAGGAATTTCCAAACTTGGCAGCGTTGCAAGCGGCGGATTGAAAGTGATTGCCGGATCAGTAGCTGGCGTTGCTGCAGCATTTGGGGCAGTGTCTAAAATGTCTCTTGATTCTGTTGCAAGCTTGGAGCAGAACATAGGCGGTGTTGAGACGCTGTTTAAAGATAGCGCGCAGACAGTGATCGATAACGCGAACAATGCGTATAAGACAGCTGGTGTATCCGCAAATAAGTACATGGAGACTGTGACAAGCTTTTCTGCATCGCTTTTACAGGGGCTTGGGAATAACACCGCGGAAGCCGCTAAAATAGCAGATATGGCAATGGTAGACATGTCTGACAATGCAAATAAATTCGGTTCCAACATGACGGATATCCAAAATGCTTATCAGGGATTTGCGAAGCAGAACTACACAATGTTGGATAACCTGAAGCTTGGATATGGTGGAACACAGGCTGAAATGATCCGCTTGATTAATGATAGCGGCATTTTGAACGAGAAAATAGAAAATCTCGACAATGTGTCATTTGATCAGATCATTCAGGCAATCCACAAGATTCAGGAAAATATGGGTATTGCCGGAACAACAAGCGCAGAAGCATTGACTACCATAGAGGGTTCTGTGCAATCCGCAAAAGCCGCGTTTGACAACTTTTTAAATGGTTCAAGTTCCCCACAGGAGTTGGCAGACGCTGTAAAGACTGCGGCTGAAAATATAACAAATAATTTGATGCAGATTGTTCCAAGACTTGCAAAAGAACTCCCAGAGGTTGGAAACCTGTTGATGGACAGTCTTTCGCAGTCACTTAACTCTGGAAAACTCGGAGAAATGATGCAGATCGGTGGACAAGTCATTTCCAACATAACAACTGGAATTATACAAGCATTGCCCGGAATTGTAACTGCATCAGCGCAGATTATAAGCTCATTTGCACAAAATATCAGCACCAGCATACCTCAGCTGTTATCATCCGGAATTCAGATCATACAGGCGATAGTGAGTGGAATGATGCAAATATTGCCATCTGTCGGCTTGCTTGCAACTCAGCTCATTACAACTTTATATGAGCAGCTGACGACACAAGGTCCGAGTTTGCTGCAGCAAGGATACGAACTACTGAGCAATCTGATTGACGGATTTGTACAGGCAATTCCAGAAGCGTTGCCGAAAGTGCTTGATTTCATACAGGGCATTGGAGAAAAGCTCGCAGAAGCTGCACCAGTGATGATTCAAAAAGGATTTGAGTTGTTGCAGAAATTGGTAGAAGGAATTGTGAGTGCAATACCGATATTGATTGAGCGAGTTCCGGAAATTATTTCGACATTCGCAAACATAATCAATGATAATTTCCCTACAATCCTGATGAAGGGTGCTGAATTACTTGGTCAGTTGGCGCTCGGACTCATTCAGGCAATACCGACTCTGATTGCAAATATTCCACAGATTATAGCAGCTATTGTTGACGTGCTGATGGCGTTCCAGTGGTTAAACCTTGGCAAGAGTATAATTAAGTTCTTGGGTGATGGCATTACATCTATGGTCGGGTTTGTTAAAACAGCCGGGACTAATATATTAAACGGAATTAAAGGTTCTATTCAGAATCTGCCTTCAACGCTTGCTAATATAGGAAAGTCTGCTATTCACAATCTCGGGAGTACAATAAGCGGGATGGTGTCTTATGTGAAAACTGCCGCTCTAAAAATCGCGTCCGGAATTGAATCTGCAATTCTTACGCTGCCTGGTAAGATGGCATCAATCGGAAGCAATATTGTGCAGGGGTTGTGGAACGGAATATCCAACATGACTGGTTGGATTATTGACAAGATTGGAGGATTCGCAAGCAGTGTTGTTTCGTCCATCAAAGATTTCTTCGGCATACATTCCCCATCCAGAGTTATGCGAGACCAAGTCGGGAAATACCTTGCAATGGGCGTAGGTGTTGGATACGAAAAGTATATGCCGTACAAAGAGATGAAAAAAGTATCCGGTAATGTAGTGTCTCAGTTGTCTGCATCTGTGAGCGGTATAACGTTATCAGTGCCGGAAAGTGCTGGAAGTCAAACTTACCAGAAAAGCGTTGGAATCCGGAAGTCTGAAAATAATAACGAGCTACTCTACGCAGTAGATCGTCTATCCAGACTTGCCAACAGACCACTAGAGATTGTTAATAAAATTGACTCTGTAGAGACATCCAGAGTACTTGCAACACCAATGGAAAAACAAATAGAAAAGAATTCAAGTTTTCGGAAGATGTTAGGAGGGGATAGAAATTGAGCCTATCAGTAAAATTTGACGATCAGGAACTCGGGCGATACTTAAGTGTATTGTCCGGGTTCTCTCCGTTTAGTGGAGCAAATAGAGAGTCGGGACTCCTTGACGGAGCAGAAAGTGCAAAAGGAGAGGATTTTGGCTATACAACATATAAATCAAAGACGCTTGAAATGCCATTTGAAATTAAAGGAGACATCTTAGCAAGCTATGACGCGATTCAGAAAATCCTAAACGTCACAGAGCCGAAAAGGCTTGTGTTTGGGAATTATCCGGATCGCTATTTTTATGCTGTCCCTGACGGCAATTTTGATATAACACAGGTTGCAATGTTTGGAAAAGGCACAATCACATGGCTAATCCTGACGGGGTAGCATACTCCACCACAGAATTCGACTTCTATGGAATCCAGCAAGACGGCTACCAAACAATTACGATCAAGAACGATGGTACCGAATGGGCAGACGTGGACTACGAGATCACGCACCAACACGAAAACGGATTTATCGGACTTGTGAGCCAGTATGGAGTGATCCAGCTCGGAAAACAGGAAGAGGCGGACGGAGAGAACTACGAAGCGTCCGAAGAACTGTTTAACGGTTACGGCTTGTTTCAAGATGATCATGGCACCTCTTATCAGAATCCGGAAAACACAACGCAAGGAACGTTGGAAGTACGGAATGTTGCCGGATACAACGTGATGGCATTAAAAGGTGGACAAGTCACATCTGGATACTGGAACGGTGGAATGAAAACACTTACTATTCCGGTGGACAGCGAGGGTAGACGTGGCGCAAAAAACTTTTACTGTTACACGCAGCACTGGTTCGAAACCGGCTTGATGGGGCAGACAGGAGCGCAGACCATTGCATTCCTGACTGGAGATAACAAGGTGATATGTGCCATGTCTATTAACAAGAGTGATACGGTTGGCAATACGGCGCATGTGGACTGGTTTGCCCCTCAAAACAAGAAAATTAAGACACTGGATTTCCAGCCGACATCCTACGAGGATAACCCGTTTAATTTAAAAATGGGCGGCGGACACAATGACTTTTTAAAAGAGGGTGACAAGTTGCGTATTTTCTGGTACGGGAAGTATTACCACTTTACTATCCCGGAGATTAAAGACATGGTGTGTGAGAAGATACAGGTCTGGATCGGGCAGTGGGGAAGTAGAGATCTTGGAAATCAGCTGGTTACGCACAATTATTTAAAAAGTATCTGGTTCCGTAAGGATAACGTGGAAAAATACCGAGATGTGCCGAACCGGTACCGTGCCGGAGATGTGGTGTCTATAGACGGGGAGAGTACGAAGGTCTACGTTAATGGATGGTGGCTAAGGGAGATGAGATTAATGGATCCAATTATCCAAAAGTGCCACCCGGAACAACAGAAGTGCAGTTCTGCTATTCTTCCTTTTCTTCTCCACCGCCACAGATTAAAGCGAAAATACGGGAGGTGTATTTATAGTGGATAACATCAGGATCGCGATTTTAAGCGCGAATAACACACCAGTAGCGTTTATGGACAATCAGCACAAGAAGTCCATGCACTACTGGAAAGACGAATTGCACGAATACTTACAGGGTGCGGCAAATACTTACACCTTTACGGTGTCCGCAAAGCATCAGGATGCAGAGAATGTTACCGCCGGGAATAAGGTGGCGTTTATACACAAAGGGAAATCCTACTATCTAAACATCGTAAACACTGAGCAGACAGAGGAGACGATCACAGCTACGGCGTGGTCGTTATCTTTTGAGCTAATCAACGAGGATGCAGGGGAATACAAAGCTGGAAAAGCAATGAGCTTTGAAGAGTACCTTACCGTATTTGACGCGGAGAGGACACTTAAATTGGGTCTCAACGAGGTGTCAGATAAGCGGATCACCAACGAATGGACAGGTACAACGTCCGTATTAAAGAGATTATTCTCTCTGGCTAATGTATTTTCTGCGGAGATCGAGTTTGAGACAGTGCTTAACAGCGATTACTCCTTAAAAGAGATTGTGCTGAATGTATATCGGAAACACTCCGATACAGACAGCGGAGTCGGAGAATACCGGAATGACATTGTACTGCGGTACGGGAAAGGAATTACCGGAATCCGTAAGACCACGGATGCAGAAAAGTTATATACATGCATCCAGCCGACCGGGAAAGACGGGCTGACAATCAATGGACTGGGCAAAAAAGAATACGATGAGAACGGGAATATCGAGTACTTTACAGACGGCGCAATCATCCGGGCACCACAGGCAAGAGACCGGTTCCCATCCAATATCGTAAATAAGGCTGATGCTTATATCCTGATGCGAAAAGAGTACGATACAGACAGCAAGGACAAGCTCTATAGCATGGCTCTGACTGATCTTAAAACAGCATCCGAACCAGTAGTGACCTACGAGGTGGATGGATATTTTGACACCAACATCGGGGATACGGTAAGGATGCAGGATCAGGAGTGGACACCAGTCCTTTATCTACAGGCAAGAGTATCAGAACAGATCAGGAGTCTTACCAATCCAAAAACTGCAAAGACGGTATTTACAAACTACAAAGAGCTGACATCGGAAATTTCGGACAGCTTATTACAGAGGATGCAAGACCTTATTAATAAAAATAAGGTTTATACTTGCTCTATCTCAACAAACAACGGCGTTATCTTTAAAAATGGCATCGGTAGCACTACTCTTACTGCTTACGCTTACGATAACGGCGTGGATGTGGCAGACAAGCTACAATTCCGATGGAGCAAGGATGGACATGAGTTTTATGTTGGTAAGAGCGTTACGGTAAATGCTACGGACGTGGATACAAAGGCGGTGTACTCGTTTGAGGCTATGGAAAATGGGATAAAACGTGGATATTACGAGGTTACGATTACAGATGTAATGGATGGAGAGGATGGAAAAGACGGAGAACAGGGTCCGCAAGGTGAGAAAGGAGAGCAAGGCGAACAGGGACCTCCGGGTCCACAAGGCGCTCCGGGATTGGATGGTATACAGGGTCCAAAAGGGGATCAGGGAATCCCGGGAAAAGATGGGAAGGACGGAAAAACACAGTACACCCACATTGCTTATGCAAACAGCGCAGATGGGTCTAAAGATTTTTCTGTATCCGACAGTAATCGGGAATATATCGGAATGTATGTTGATTTTACGCAAAATGACAGCGCAGACCCGACAAAATACGCATGGAGTAAGATCAAAGGCGCAGATGGGGCGATTGGAACACCTGGAAAGCCGGGAGCTGATGGAAAGACCCCATATCTACATATCGCCTATGCAAACAGTGCTGATGGAAAGACAGGATTTTCCACCACGGATGGTACAAATAAGCTCTATATCGGGCAGTATACAGATTATACACAGGCAGATAGTACAGATGCTACGAAGTATACATGGACAAAGATCAAAGGCGAACAGGGGGAACGTGGGCTACAAGGATTGCAAGGAGAAAAAGGAGAACAGGGGATTCCTGGAACAGCTGGTGCGAATGGAAAGACCAGTTATTTCCACATCAAGTATTCTTCTGTGGCAAAGCGACAACGTTCAGTCAGATGACAGAGACGCCGTCTGCTTATATTGGAACTTATGTGGACTTTGTACAGGAAGATTCTACAGATCCTGCAAGATATACCTGGTCGCAGTTTAAAGGATCGCAAGGCGTAAAAGGAGATCAGGGAATTGCTGGTAAGAATGGTGCAGATGGGAAAACAAGTTATTTACATATCGCCTATGCAAACAGTGCTGATGGAAAGACAGGGTTTGATGTTTCGAACAGCACTGGGAAGTTTTATATTGGACAGTATACAGATTTTACGCAAGAGGATTCTACAGACCCGACGAAATACGCATGGACAAAAATAAAAGGCGAACAGGGGGAACAAGGTCCGCAGGGAGTTCCCGGTCTGCAAGGAGTGCAAGGTCCTAAAGGTGAACAGGGAATACAGGGACCTCAAGGAAATACAGGTGCTACTGGACCGCAGGGACCAGCCGGACAGTCCACCTATTTTCATATTAAGTATTCCTCAGTTGCGAATCCTACAT
>ENA-OQAA01000381-OQAA01000381.1-human-gut-metagenome-genome-assembly--contig:-NODE-381-length-31429-cov-2.097023_pt1 | contig 31429 bp, 31 predicted proteins | sample MGYA00242489_ERZ504515 | MGnify/ENA primary metagenome ERZ504515 (study PRJEB26092, sample SAMD00036237) | human gut metagenome | host: Homo sapiens | study: EMG produced TPA metagenomics assembly of... | reverse complement strand
CATGAGTTCCAGATCGGAAAGGAGATCAATGATGTAGAAAGTTGAAAAAATCGTTGTTTTTCTAGGAACTTTGAACGGAGAATATAATGGAAAAATGCTTCAATAATTGATTAAAAAAAGGTACATGTCCTTCCGCTTGTTCTACATATTACTTATATTTGCCGCAGTTAAGTGTGGAGAAGGAATATGGGCACAGGAGGAAGGACTTGCTTCGTATTACCATCTATCGTTCCACGGCAGGAATCATCCAGTGGAAGGTTCATGATAAAGAAGAATTAGTCGCCGCGCATCGTACGTATCCTTTTGGTACTTTTTTAAGAGTCACGAACTTGGAGAATATGAAAAGTACATTGTATGCGTAACGGATCGTGGACCTCGTTATAGAAAACGAATCATTGATGTATCAGCGAGCGCCGCCGAGATATTGGATTTTATCGATAAAGGTGTCGCTAAGGTACGGATAGAAGTCGTTCCCGGCCCCTTAGACCTCCGCTATCTGGACTTGATCTATCCTAAGATTCCTTATCTGGATATAGATTATTTACGTCCGGATCCACCTTATAGGGTGAAATTCACGAAATAAATTTAATATAATGAAGCAAATACTTATCACCGGGGGCGCCGGCTTTATCGGTTCTCATTTATGTGCCCGTCTTTTAGAAGAAGGAAATGAAGTAATTTGTCTGGATAACTATTTTACGGGAAGTAAGGAGAATGTGATTCCTCTGCTGAAAAATCCACATTTCGAGTTGATCAGGCATGATGTTTCTATACCGTTCCAAGCCGAGGTCGATGAGATTTATAATTTGGCATGTCCCGCATCTCCAGTTTATTATCAAATAGATCCGATACAGACGATCAAGACATCCGTGTTAGGAGCGGTCAATATGTTAGGTCTGGCAAAACGGGTGAACGCTAAGATATTACAAGCATCTACAGCGAGGTGTATGGAGATCCCATGATACACCGCAGCCGGAAAGCTATTGGGGAAATGTCAACCCGATAGGGCCTCGCTCTTGTTATGACGAGGGCAAGCGTTGCGCCGAGACCTTATTTATGGATTACCATCGCCAAAACAAGGTTCGCATTAAAATCATCCGCATCTTTAATACGTATGGGCCTAATATGAGTACGAACGATGGCCGTGTCGTCTCTAATTTCATTATACAGGCATTACAAAATAAGGACATTACGATTTATGGGGATGGAAACCAAACTCGTAGTTTCCAATATGTAGACGATTTGATCGAGGGGATGATTCGTATGATGAATACCTCGGATGATTTTATCGGCCCGGTAAATATCGGAAATCCGGGAGAGTTCTCGATGAACGAGTTGGCCAAGATCGTGATCCGTTTGACAAACTCCTCCTCTAAGATCGTATACCGCCCGTTGCCGGGAGACGATCCCAAGCAACGTAAGCCCGATATTACGTTGGCCAAAGAGAAATTAGATGGGTGGGAACCTACGGTTTGTTTGGAGGAAGGATTAAAGAAAACGATATTATACTTTAAATCTCTCTAATAAATTTCTAATTTGGCCTAAGAGTATTCTAACTAAATATTCATAAGCGATAAAAGAGTGACTTCTACCTTTGCGTAAAATTTAACGCAAATGGACAGACGAGTCACTCTTTTACTTTTTTATCTCTTCTTTTCTCTGGGGCGAGAGCTCTGTTGTCTCCCTCTCCTTGAAAGAGTCCGAGCAACGTTTCTCTGAGCACAATCTGGAAGTGATAGCCGAACGGTATAATATCGATATAGCCGAGGCTCAGGTGGTACAGGCCAAACTTTTCGAGAATCCCGTGGTCTCTTTGGAGCAAAATGTTTATAACCGGTTGAACGGGCATTACTTTGATTTCGGGAAACAAGGGGAAACGATCATAGAGGTGGAACAGTTGATCTATATCGCCGGACAGCGAAACAAAACGTGTCCGTTTGGAGAAGATCCATAAGGAAATGGCCCTTTACCAATTCGAGGAAGTATTAAGAACCCTCCGGAGCGAGTTGAAGGAGAAATTCGTTAACGCTTTATTTTACCCGGAAATCTCAATCCATTTACGATCGTGAGATCGATTCTTTGGCTCATCTGCTGAAGGTTCTCAAGGAGCAGAATGAGAAAGGGAATGTTTCTTTATTAGAGAAGTCCCGTATCGAGGCCCTATTGCTCTCTTTGCGGCAAGAGCGGAATGATATCGCCAATCAAGTTATCTCCCTTCAAGGAGACATGCGGCTTTTATTAGGATTATCCGGCAATGATACCTTCGAGCCGATATTCGATGAGTCTGTGTTGAACCAGATCGATATGGACTCCGTCCCTTTCTCTGAATTGACCTCTTTATTATACGAACGTCCGGATCTTAAGTTGGCGCAAGTAAGCATCAAGGCTTCGGAGGCGGACGTGAGATTACAACGTTCCCTCGCTTTCCCGGAAGTGAGCGTAAAGGTACGTATGATAAGGCCGGTAACTTTATCAATGATTATTGGGCGATCGGATTGAGCGTCTCCCTTCCTATATTTAACCGGAATCAAGGGAATATCCGGGCGGCGAAAATATCTGTCGCTCAAAAGGCCCATAAGGAAGAATACGCACGCCGCCATGCCGAGAATGAATTATTCACCAGCTATGCCCGATTGGAAAAGGCGATTCAGCTTTATCGTTCCTCGAACTATGGATTGGAGAAGGATTTCGCCTTGATTATCGAAGGCGTGAACTTGAATTTCCAAAAACGGAATATCAGTCTCCTTGAGTTTATCGATTATTATGAGACCTACAAAACAACCTGCTTGCAACTTTACCAAACTCAAAAAGAAGTGTTACTGGCCTTGGAGGAGGTAAATACCGTAACGGGTAGCCATGTATTCAACTATTAAAAGCAAATCAAATGATATGAATAAGCATCTAATCACATGCATCCTTTTAGTACCCTTGGTATGTTCCTGCGGGAAACAGGCGACCACCTCGGTCGATACCCGGGAACCTTTACTATTAAATGACAGTTTACAGGAGATTATAACACTGGATACGGTTCGTGACACACCATTAACCAACGAGTTGTTGCTCAATGGCCGTGTCAGTTTCAATCCGGAGCGAGTAGCCCATGTGTATCCGATGTTTGGTGGAAATGTCACCTCCATTCATGCGGAAGTTGGCGATTACGTAGGGAAAGGAGATGTCCTAGCGGTGATCCGGAGCGGCGAGATCGCTGATATCGACAAGCAGCGAAAGGAGCCGAGCATCAACTGGCTATCGCTAACCGTAACTTGGAGGCTACCCAAGATATGGCCCGGAGCGGTATGGCTTCCGACCGGGACTTCCTGCAAGCCCAGCAAGAGCAAGCCGATGCCGAGGCCGAGACCAAACGTATCCAAGAAATGTATTCCATTTATAACATAACAGACCCATCTACCTAATGTGGTGAAAGCGCCGGTCTCCGGCTTTATCATCGATAAGAATATAAACCGGGATATGCAGATCCGTTCTGATCAAGGGGAGGAGATGTTTACCATTTCCGGTCTCGACGATGTCTGGGTGATGGCCGATGTCTATGAGGGAGATATCAGCAAGGTAAAAGAGGGGGCTACCGTTCGTATCACCACTTTGGCCTATAAGGATATGGAGTTTACGGGAACGATCGATAAGGTCTATCATATGCTAGACCGAGAAAGTAAGACCATGAGCGTAAGAGTCAAATTAAGGAACGAGAAGTATATGCTTAAACCCGGAATGTTTACGAACGTATATGTACAGAGCGCGGTAAAAGGAGAAAGTATGCCTTGCGTAAACGCCCATGCCGTGATCTTCGAGGATGGTAAAGAATACGTTGTCTATGTCTCGAAGGAGGGATATTTGCAAATGCGTGAGATCTCGGTGTATAAGCAAACCGAGAAGTTCTGTTACCTGCGATCCGGCTTGAAGGATGGGGATCGGATCGTAGATCGGAACGCTCTTTTGGTGTATAACGAATTAAAGTAACCAGACGATATGCACACATTCATAGATAATATCATAACGTTCTCCCTCCGGAACAAATTCTTTATCTTCTTCTGTACCACGATCGCCGTAATCGCCGGTATCACCAGCTTTATCCATACGCCGATCGACGCGTTTCCGGATGTGACGAATACGAAGGTGACGATTATCACCCAATGGCCGGGCAGGAGCGCGAGGAGATCGAGAAGTTTATCACGATCCCGATCGAGATCGCCATGAACCCGGTACAGAAAAAGACGGATATCCGGAGCACGACCCTTTTCGGTCTTTCCGTCATCAACGTGATGTTCGAAGATAAGGTGGATGATTTCTTCGCCCGCCAGCAAGTTTATAATCTCTTGAACGACGCCGACCTGCCGGAAGGGGTCACGCCGGAAGTGCAGCCCTTATACGGCCCGACCGGCGAGATCTTCCGCTATACATTACGTAGCGATAAGCGTTCCGTCCGGGAATTGAAGACCTTGCAGGATTGGGTGATCGAGCGGAAGTTGCGGGCCGTACCCGGTGTAGCGGATATCGTCAGCTTCGGAGGAGAGGTAAAGACATTCGAGGTTAGCGTCAACCCGAATCAACTGATCAGTTACGGGGTAACGACCTTGGAACTTTATGACGCTATCGCGAAAAGTAATATCAACGTAGGCGGCGACATGATCACGAAAAGCTCGCAAGCCTATGTCGTGCGGGGTATCGGCTTGATTAACGATGTAAAAGAGATCGAGAATATCGTCGTAAAGAATATCAATGGCACGCCAATCCTTGTCAAGCACTTGGCTACCGTGCACGAATCCAGTCTTCCCCGCCTAGGGCAAGTGGGCCGCATGGAGGAAGATGATGTCGTACAAGGCATCGTTGTCATGCGAAAAGGGGAGAACCCCGCGAGGTAATCGCCGCCTTGAAGGATAAGATCAAGGATATCCAACAAAACGCCTTGCCGGAAGACGTGCGAATCGTATCGTTCTACGATCGTGAGAATCTGGTAGATCTGGCGGTCAAGACCGTAACACATAATCTGGCGGAAGGTATTCTGCTGGTAACTTTCATCGTATTAATCTTCATGGCGGATTGGCGTACGACGGTGATCGTGTCGATCATTATCCCGTTGGCACTCCTCTTCGCTTTATTTGTCTCCGGGCGATGGGGATGAGCGCCAACCTCTTATCTATGGGAGCGATCGACTTCGGTATTATTATCGATGGCGCCGTCGTGATGGTGGAGGGGCTTTTCGTGGCATTGGACCGGAAAGCCCGTGAAGTAGGCATGCCCGCTTTCAATTTGATGAGTAAGATGGGTATTATCCGTCATACGGCGAAGGACCGTGCGAAAGCGGTTTTCTTCTCTAAGCTGATTATCATCACCGCCTTGGTCCCGATCTTCTCTTTCCAGAAGGTGGAAGGAAAGATGTTCAGCCCGCTCGCTTATACCTTGGGGTTCGCCTTGTTGGGAGCGTTGATCTTTACGTTGACATTGGTACCCGTCCTATCTTCCATGCTATTAAAGAAAGAGGTGCGTGAGAAACATAATCCGTTCCTCGCGTGGATCAATCGGAAGTCGATCGGTATTTTCGACTGGTGCCACGCCCGTAAGAAGCGGACGATCACGTTCGCCACGCTGGTAGCTGCCATAGGTATCTGGTGCTTCACCTTGTTGGGCAGCGAGTTTCTCCCGCAACTGAACGAGGGCTCTATTTATATCCGTGCGACCTTACCGCAAAGTATATCTTTGGATGAATCCGTTACGTTGGCCAACAGATGCGCCGGAAGCTGGCGGCTTATCCGGAGGTTCGTCAGGTCTTATCGCAAACCGGCCGCCGAACGATGGCACGGACGCGACAGGTTTCTACAACATCGAGTTTCATGTGGATATATATCCCGAGAAAGAGTGGGAAAGCGAACGCTCGAAAGCGGGTCTGATCGAGAAGATGCAAGAGGATCTGGCGATCTATCCGGCGTGGATTTTAACTTCTCGCAGCCTATCTCGGACAATGTAGAGGAAGCGGCCAGCGGCGTGAAGGGTTCCATCGCCGTGAAGGTCTTCGGTAAGACCTGTACGAGTCGGAGAAGATGGCGGTAGAGGTTTTCAAGGTCTTGGAGACCGTAGACGGTATCGAGGATCTGGGCGTTATCCGGAATATCGGCCAGCCGGAGCTGCGGATCGAGTTGAACGAGTCTCGTTTAGCCCGCTACGGCGTGGCCAAGGAGGACGTGCAATCCATTATCGAGATGGCGATAGGAGGTAAGAGCGCCTCCCTGCTTTATGAGGACGAGCGTAAGTTCAATATCATGGTCCGCTACGAATCTGCTTTCCGCCGTAGCGAGAATGAGATAGGCAAGATACTGGTTCCGGCAAAGGATGGTTCCATGATTCCTATCCGCGAGCTGGCGGATATCCATACGATTACCGGCCGTTGATTATCTACCGGGATAACCACGCTCGTTTCTGCGCCGTGAAATTCTCGGTCCGGGGCCGCGACATGGGTAGCGCCGTGGCTGAAGCCCAGCGGAAAGTGGAGAGGCAGGTAAAGCTCCCCGAAGGCTATACCTTTGAAATGGACCGGAGATTTCGAGAACCAACAACGGGCTACCAAACGCTTGGCCCAAGTCGTCCCCGTAAGTATAGCGATCATCTTCGTGATCCTATTCGTCCTTTTCGGCACGCCCGGGATGCCGGACTGGTCTTATTGAACGTGCCTTACGCCGCCGTCGGAGGTATCTTGGCCTATTAATCACGAGTTTCAACTTCTCGATCTCCGCCGGTATCGGCTTTATCGCCCTCTTCGGTATCTGTATACAGAATGGCGTGATCATGATATCGGACATCAAGAATAACCTGCGGGAGAGGCATCCTCTGGAAGATTCGATCAAGATGAGCGTGAAATCAAGGGTACGTTCCGTATTAATGACCGCCTCCATGGCCGCTATCGGCCTGCTTCCGGCCGCCTTGAGCCACGGTATCGGATCGGAAAGCCAGCGTCCTTTGGCGATCGTGATCATTGGCGGATTAATAGGGGCCACGTTCTTCACCCTCTTTGTCTTCCCGCTGATGGTGGAGGCTTTTTATCGACGAATGCTTTATGATAAGAACGGTAAATTAGTGCAACGTAGGTTGTAATTGCTATATTTGTAGCAAGAAGTCCGGAACTATTAGGGAGGGCGACTGGAGTTATTATGCGAAAGGATTATACTTACTGATCTTTTCACGGCTGTGAAGATCATATCACAGAGGTGAAACGATCGTATCACAACCGTGAAAAGAACGTTTCACCTCTGTGATACGATTAGCATCACCCTAAGTACGCATTACTAATGATGGACATTCTTATTAATACATACGATACAATGGCGAAGATATTATTAGTAGAAGACGAGGTAAACATCGCCTCTTTTATAGAAAGAGGCTTGCGGGAGTTCGGGCATGAGGTATATGTCGCTTACGACGGTGCCGCCGGTTGGGAACTGACACAGAAGAACGATTTCCAATTGCTGATTCTGGATATTATAATGCCGAAGATGAACGGCTTGCAACTTTGCAAACAGTATCGGCAACGGTTCGGTTACCATGCCCCCGTGATTATGCTGACCGCCTTGGGAACCACCGAGGATATCGTTAGCGGGCTGGATGCCGGGGCGGATGATTATCTGGTAAAACCTTTCAGCTTCCAAGAACTCGAGGCCCGCATAAAGGCGTTATTACGTCGATCGGGAAACGAATCCGTCCATATGGCTCTCCGGTGCGGGGATCTGGTCTTAGATCCTCCAAGCCATCGGGCTATACGGAATGGGCAGGTCATCGATTTGACCGTAAAGGAATATAGGCTCTTGGAATATTTCATACAGAACCAAGGAACGGCCTTGAGCCGGATGAACTTGCTAAAGAATGTCTGGGACAAGGATTTCGATACCAATACGAACGTGGTCGATGTTTACGTGAATTATTTGCGCACGAAGATAGACAAGGACTTCGAACCTAAGCTAATCCGTACCGTAGTGGGTGTGGGCTATATGATGGAAGCATGAAGACAGGAAACAAGATCGCTCTCTTTTACTCGGCCATTACCATAGGCGTGATAGCCGTCGTGACGCTTGTCTTCTATTTGGTTTCCACGAGCTATATCTCTCGCCTGTACTATTCTTACCTGACGGAAAAAGCCTATGCCACGGCACAGAAGCATTGGGAGAAGGACGAGACCGACGACGAGAGCTATGCCCGTATCCAACAGCGTTACGAGGAAACCCTTCCCGTCGCTACCGAGATATTGCTGAACGCCGATAGCTTGGAGACCCGGCAAGTGCTGTCCCGTTATCTGGACGCCACGCAGGTGAGATCTCTATACCAAGAGGATATCGTTCACTTCAAGCACGATACGCAAATGGGAGCGGCTTTGTATTATCCCGACAACGAGGGGAATTTCATCGTGATTGTCCTTTCCGGGAATCAGTATGGGATGGATATCCAGCATCGGATCGGCTGGCTGTTGCTGGGATTGATATTGGTTAGCTCGGTATTGATCTATTTTGTCGGCAGACTATATGCGACCCGGATGGTAGACCGGATCGACGCTGCTTACCAAAGTGAGAAAGCGTTTATCAGCAACGCCTCGCATGAGTTGAACAATCCACTGACAGCCATTCAAGGCGAATGCGAGATCAGCCTGCTGAAAGAGCGCTCCCCGGAGGAATACCAAGCGGCATTAAGACGTATCGCCACGGAGACGAGCCGTATCATACAATTGATCAAACACCTGCTGTTCCTGTCGCACGGGGATAAGGAGATCCAGAAAAGCGCGATGGAGACGATCTTCCTAGCGGACTTCTTGATGCAGTTCTCCTCGGCCCGGATCTCGTTCTCCCCGGATAATTTCTCTTATATGATCAGTGCCAATCCCTATTTATTGAAGATAGCGATCAAGAATATCTTGAGCAACGCCTGTAAGTATTCGGACGATAAACCGGTAGAGATGCGGCTTCGAGGCAGTGTCTTGACCATATCCGACCGAGGTATCGGCATTCCTCCCGAGGAATTGAAACGAATCTTCCAACCTTTTACAGGGCGAGCAATACCCGGGAATACGCCGGGCATGGTGTCGGGCTAAGCCTCTCGCTACGCATATTGAGCACCTATGGGGCGAAGGTGAATATTATTTCTGATCTAGGGGTTGGGACGAGCGTGGAGATCGACTTTGGGTAGCCGTCAGATATTCTTTAGCCGGACCTGTTATTTCGACAGACTCCGGCGTTACCCCTACCGCCTCTTCCGAAGATATAAGTCCGCGATCTACCAAGCGATCCAGTATTATCCTGTAAAAATCCTCATAATACGGCTTCAACGCAACCCGTCGAAGCAATAGCGGACCTGTTTGGGCTTGGGGATAATACTGGCCATAAAAATGCACTCGGCAAGGTTTAATTGGGAAGGTTCCTTCGCGAAATAATAACGTGAGGCCTCGGCGGCTCCATAAATCATGGGACCCCATTCGGCGATGTTCAGATAAACCTCAAACATCCGCTCTTTAGAGGTCAGATGATTGCTCTCGATCAGCCATACGATTAACATTTCCTCCAGTTTGCGGGCGATCGTCTTATTACGGCTCAAGAATACATTCTTCACCAATTGCATGCTGAGCGTACTGCCGCCACGGGCGAAACGTCGTTCCTTGATATCCTGTATCAACGATTCCCGGATAGCGCTTGGAATAAAACCGTTGTGATAAAAGAAGCCGGCATCCTCACTCTGCATGATCGCTAAAGGAAGATAACGGGATACGGCGTTGAACGGGCGGAAAGAGGGATTCGCCGGACCGATCTCGAAAGAGCGTACCGGCTCGCCTTGCTCATAGACAGTATATTCAAATGGCTCATTCATCTTCCGCAAATCCGTATTCCCATAGGCAAGGATCTGGAAGTCCTTCGCTTTCAAAGTAGATTCCAAGATCAAGCTGTCTACCTGTCCGAAATCCAGATCCAATCGAAAATGATAGGAGAGGGTACCTTCTGTTCTCAGGCCTTCCAGATTGTAGAATAAGCCTTTAGGCAGGGAGGAGAACAGTTGATCCGCAGGGAAATCCCTTTTATTCACAGAGGCCGTGATTTGCCAACTGGTATCTTTAACGATCTTCAGATAAGGATGGAAATCCAGATGATTAAACCGGATATCACTGACGCTATCTAATTCGATATAGTTCTTACCGATGTTTGTCCGGAAGTGTATAGAGCCTTTATCCAGTAAGACCGTGTCCGGAGATATACGCTCTTGGTGGATGGTAAGCCCGCTCACATAGCGCTTCCGAGTAAGGATTGTATGTCTTCTTCTATTTTAGGTCCCTTAAGCTCGAAGGCCAAGGTGTCGAAACGTACCGATGCCCCCCAACGATATTCCAGAAAAGGAAGAGGAATCTTCGTATGCTCGTCGGCGTAGAGACGGGCTTTCACGAGTCGCTCCTTATCAGAGAGAGAGCCTTCGCAAATCCATTCGCTACGAACTCCGTTCTCCGTGCTGTTTATATGCGTAGAGAATTGATTGTTAGCAAGATTGAGTTCGGGTATCTCTAGTATTAGTTCATCTCCTTTATTACTATAAGAAACACATAAATCATGTACCAAGCATTTCCGGGCAATAAATTGAAAAGTAGACTAAGGGAGCGTTCAGCCTTGCGTGCGTAATCCCGTTCCTTATCATCTACAGCTGTTTCCACTGGCTCACCTGGGTGATTCGATGGTTTATAAAGGAAATCAAAATTAGCTCTCTCTCCCTTCTTAATAAAATGAATATGCAAATTATCCGCTTGTACACTCTCTATGGAAGGGGTAAGTAGCAATAATCTGCCAAGCTCCAGTTTCGCTTGAAGCCTGTCCGCATGTATCAACGTATCAGCGTCAACCGGGATAACGGTCAATCCCTCCATACGTACGGTACTCAGCCCCATCAACCGGATCTTATCATAGCGTATGTCAAGATGATGCCTTTCGGCAAGTTTACTCAATTTATGTCCCGCATACGCCCCCTAAGATCAAGTCGATGCCCCAAAATGCCATAAACAAGAGAAAGCCAATAAAAATAAGAACTGCTATAAAAGATCTTTTATGGGATTGATTCATGCTCATCTATATTGTTACCCAGCGGACAAAAGTACTATAATTAAACGAATGGATTTCTTTTTCGATAAACAATCAAGGGCTTAATTTAGTTATATTAAAAAACTAAGTTATATGGCGTATAAGATTGCGTTTTTTGGTGCTAAACCCTACGACATCGCTTCTTTCGATAAGATCAATGAGCGGTATGAGTTCGATATTCGTTACTATAAAGGACATTTGAATATCAATAATGTCGTCTTAACCCAAGGGGTAGACGCAGTATGTATTTTCGTGAACGACACGGCTGATGCCGCCGTAATAGACGCTTTGGTTGCCAATGGTGTGAAACTGTTGGCGCTTCGTTGCGCCGGTTTTAATAATGTGGATTTGAATGCCGCCAGGGGGAAATTACCGGTCGTACGCGTACCGGCCTACTCACCCTATGCGGTCGCTGAATATACGTTGGCCTTGATGTTATCGTTAAACCGTAAGATACACCGGGCATACTGGCGTACGAGAGATGGCAACTTCTCCTTGAATGGCTTGATGGGATTTGATATGCATGGCAAGACCGCCGGTATTATCGGTACCGGAAAGATCGCCAAGATATTGATTCATATCTTAAAAGGATTGGGGATGCGTGTATTGGCAAACGACCTGTATCCGGATGAGAAATTCGCCAAGGAGGAAGGGATCACCTATGTCTCTTTAGACGAGTTATACAAAGAGTCCGATATCATTTCCTTGCATTGCCCGTTGACCGACCAGACCCGTTATCTGATCAACGACGATTCGATCGCCAAGATGAAAGACGGCGTAATGATTATCAATACGGGACGCGGGTTACTAATTCATACCAACGCCTTGATCGAGGGATTGAAGACCAAGAAAGTATCTGCCGCTGGATTGGATGTCTACGAGGAGGAGGGAGACTATTTCTACGAGGATAAATCGGATAAGATTATCGATGATGATGTCTTGGCCCGTCTGCTCTCGTTCAACAATGTGATCGTTACTTCCCATCAGGCGTTTTTCACGAAAGAGGCTCTGCATAATATCGCTGAGACTACCTTGCGGAACATCAAGGATTTCGAGGAAGGCCGTCCCTTAGTGAACGAAGTGACCAAGTAAATTCTAAAAAGGAACTATTATTTATCGCTGATTTATTATATTTTTGTGGCCATTGCTTGGTGGGAACCCATGCAATGGCTTTTTTAATTCAGAGGTATATATATGGAAATAGATAGTCAGACAGGTTTGGTGTTGGAAGGTGGCGGAATGCGTGCCATATTTACGGTGGGAGTATTGGATTATTTTATGGATCATGATATTTGGTTTCCTTATACGATCGGAGTATCGGCGGGCGCGAGTAACGGAATCTCGTATGCTTCCCGCCAGCGGGGACGCTCCCGTTTTAGCAATATCGACCTATTGAAGAAATATAATTACATAGGTCTTCGTCATTTCTTACGGGGGAGGGGATATATCGATCTGAATTTCTTGTTTTATGTCTATCCGGATTTGTATTATCCGTTGGATTACGATACCTATTTCAAGTCCAAGGATCGGTTCGTTATGGTCACGAGCAATTGCTTGACGGGTAAAGCGGAATATTTCGAGGAGAAGAAAGATAAGAAACGTTTGGTGGATATCTGTAAAGCATCTTGCACCCTACCGATCCTCTGTCCAATTACGTATGTAGACGGGATACCGATGGTCGACGGAGCGTATGCGACGCCATCCCTATCCGACGGGCTATCGCTGACGGCTTCTCCAAGAACGTCATCATCCTTACCCGTAACAAAGGCTATCGGAAAGAAGAGAAAGATTTTTACCTTCCCGGCTTTATTTATAACAAATACCCGGCGATCCGGGAACAGTTGCGACTACGATACCGGCAGTACAACGAGGTCTTGGATTACATAGACCAACTGGAGGCCGAAGGAAAGCTTCGTCATCCGTCCGCAAAGCCCGATTAAAGTCGGTCGTACCGGAAGCGACACAAAGAAACTGGAAGAACTATATGAGGAAGGCTACGAATGCGGAAAACAAATCACTCAATTGTAGAGACGGGGCATGCCCCGTCTCATCCCCTCAAAACAGTATTTTATTTACAACCTTGCAAATCCTTACTTAACCGCATAGCGCAGAAATTAGGACCGCACATCGTACAGTACTCTCCATCCGTAACAGCACTCTCCTTATAATACTGTAAAGCCCTTTCCGGTCCAAGGACAAATTGAACTGGTCTTTCCAGCGGAAATCAAAACGGGCCTTGCTCAACGCGTTATCACGTACCTGAGCGCGGGATGCCCTTTCGCCAAGTCAGCGGCATGCGCCGCTATCTTATAAGCGACCACCCCATTACGCACGTCTTCCTTATTCGGCAATCCCAAATGTTCCTTCGGCGTAACATAGCAGATCATAGCGTCCCATGCCAAGCGATTTGCGCGCCACCAATAGCCGACGTGATATGATCGTATCCAGGAGCGATATCGGTCGTCAACGGGCCCAACGTATAGAACGGCGCTCCATGGCAGGCATACTGTTGTTCCTTCATATTCTCATGAATCTTATTCATGGGAACATGGCCCGGGCCTTCGATAATCACTTGTACGAACTGCTCCCAAGCTATTTTCGTCAGTTCTCCCATCGTGTGAAGCTCGGCGAATTGTGCCGCATCGTTCGCGTCATAGATAGAACCCGGACGAAGCCCGTCTCCGATAGAGACCGCCACGTCATATGCCTTTAGTATCTCGCAGATTTCGGCGAAATGTGTGTACAGGAAGTTTTCCTCGTCATGAAGCTGCATCCATTTAGCCATGATCGATCCGCCTCTGGAGACAATCCCCGTCAGGCGAGTCGCCGTCAGCTCCACATGTTTACGCAACAAACCCGCATGGATCGTGAAATAATCCACGCCCTGTTCCGCCTGCTCGATCAACGTATCCCGATAGATCTCCCAAGAAAGGTCCTCTACCTTACCATTCACCTTCTCCAAGGCTTGATAAATAGGAACCGTACCCATCGGAACCGGGCAGTTACGGATAATCCACTCGCGCGTCTCATGGATATTATCGCCGGTAGAGAGATCCATCAACGTGTCTCCGCCCCATTTACAACTCCATATCGCCTTCTCGATCTCCTCGTCGATACCGGAGGAAAGAGCGGAGTTACCGATATTGGTATTGATCTTTACCAAGAACTTCTTACCGATAATCATCGGCTCGGCTTCCGGGTGATTGATATTCGCCGGGATGATCGCGCGACCGGCGGCGATTTCCTTGCGGACGAACTCCGGCGTGATATACGACTTCAGTCCCAAAGCCTCGATTTGCTGGTTCTCACGAATCGCCACGTACTCCATTTCCGGAGTGATAATACGCTTCTTCGCATAATACATCTGGGTGATATTCTTACCCTCTTTAGCCCGGAAAGGCAAGTATCGCTTGGGAAAACGCAGGGAATTCAGACTCGCGTCCGCCAATCGCTCACGGCCATAAGCGGAAGTCAATTCCGGCAATTGAACCACATCTTTACGCTTACCGTACCACTCCTCACGTATACGAGGAAGTCCTTTAGCGATATCAATCGATATCTTGGGATCGGAATACGGGCCGCTCGTATCGTAAACGATTACCGGATTGTTCTTCTTGAAGATTCGCTCTCCATGCTCATCCAAAGTTACCGTGTCCAACAATTTAATCTTACGCATACCAACCTTGATCTTATTGATCTCGCCCGGGACATAAATCTTTTCCGAGGACGGATAGGAAATACGCATATTCTTTTTAGTAGCCATATGTATTTAGTTTAGTACTTATTGATTTCCTCTATAAACCGGCGGGTTTCCTCCACGGGATCGGGGGCATTGATAATCGCGCCCGAAACAGCGATTCCGGTTATACCCGTCTCCATCAAAGGGCCTACGTCTTCCAGCGTAATACCACCTATCGCGAAGATAGGAATATCAATGCCAGCCTCCTTGCATTGAGCGATAATTTTACGATAACCTTCCAGACCTAAGATGGAACTCAAATTCTTCTTGGTACCCGTAAAGCGATACGGCCCTAGTCCGATATACGAGGCGCCTCGTTCTACGGCCAGCCGGATATCCTCGAACGTGTTAGCCGTAGCCCCGATATAGAAGATGGCATTGGAATCCAACTTGTCTTTCAGTACTTCCCAAGCGATATCCAAGCATATCATTCTTACCCAGATGACAAGCCGTAGCGCCACATGTCACGGCAGCCTCCAGATCATCGTTTACGCAGAAATCCACGATTCGCTCACATTCTTCCGCGCAGATAGTGGCACATGTACGTACGGTATCCTCATAAATCCCATCCTTCATGCGCAACTGTATCCATGAGCACCCTCCTTGGATTGCCATGCGTACCTCGTCGCATTCCGTATATTTAGGCGTACGATGCGTTATAAACATCAAGCGATTGTTTCCACCAAAAGGGGGGCGTAATCCGGTTGTTCTCCGACCGACTCTTCCATTCTCATCATATCCGAAATAATAATTTAAGGCCATACTTGTAATCGTTTGAATTGTTTTATGAGTTGATCCGCGACTAGAAGGGAGGGATCGTTTCCCCAAAGCTCCGAGAACGGCGACACCGCCGAAGGGATATCTTTTAATTTCGTTATTGTCTGCGGGCAGATTCCTCCCAAGGCAATCACCTTATCATCGATGATGCCCTTCGCGTTTCGCAATCCATCTAAGGGGAATCCGCTACCATATCCTTCTTTGGATATACTCTGAAAGATCGGGCTAAGGAATACATAGTCGCATACCGGTTTATACTCGATAATCTCTTCCAGACTATGGCAAGAACGACTTATACTGCCTTTATATAAAGGTGGAGCTTCCGGGTTCCTCTTGTTCAAATGGACTCCTCCTAAAGCCCTTTCTTCTGCCAAGGTAAACCAATCATGAAGAACGATCCTGTCGTAATAGGCCGGAGAGATGTTATCCAATAAGCCTCCAATTCATCACGTTTACAATCCGGTTTACGTAGATGTAAACGAGACATTCCTTCCGCAAATAGAAGTTCGATCAAAGAAGCTTCATCCGCGAAAAAATAAGGTGTAGTAATTACGACCAGCTTATTCATGATTCCATCGGATTTTATGAAGGGCAGAGGGTGAGAAGAAGTGGTTTACAGGTCCGTGCCCTTTTCCCATGCATACATTTGCCCCGTGAACGAGCGCGTTATTCATATATTCCTTGGCTAATCGTACGGCTTCCACCAATGAATGGCCGAGTGCCATATAAGCGGCGATGGCGGACGATAGCGTACAGCCCGTTCCATGGGTATTGAAGGTCTCCACTGTTGGCGAGACCAGACAAATCGGATTATTCTCATTGATAAATAACCGATCCACCGTTTCTACTCCGGGAATATGCCCCCCTTGATCAATAGAGCGTTACATCCTTTTCCTGCAATTTCCGGGCGGCAAGTAAGATATCCGCCTCGTTATTGATTTTTATACCGGAAAGATATTCCGTCTCGGGAATATTCGGAGTAAGCAGTGTCGCTTTAGGGAACAACTCATCCATGATGGTTCGGATGGCGTCATCCTCCAATAATTTACTTCCGCTCGTGGATATCATCACTGGATCTAAAATGATAGAAGTCTGTTGGAAGGAAGGTAAAGTTTCAGATACGACCTTTACGGCATCCTTGTTATGTAGCATCCCTATTTTTACGGCATCTACGATGAAATCCTCAAGAATAGCTTCGATTTGTCCTCTCAAAATCTCGGGAGAGATCGCTTGGATCCCTCGCACTCCCTGTGTGTTTTGAGCGGTTATAGCCGTTATCGCCGAGGCTCCAAAAACCCCCAGCGAGGAAAAAGTCTTAATATCCGCTTGTATTCCGGCACCACCGCCACTATCAGAGCCCGCGATCGTTAAAGCTACCGGATAACGGTACGTTTCATTTTTATCCATCTAACATTCGTTTTTCTTACGGCGGCATTACCCGCATCAAGTAGTAAGGGTATGATCTCAGCCCATATAGTATGGCACCCCTTCGACGACGCAAACTTAGTGAAAAAAATCGATATTAAGATATTTCCGGCTTTTAAACGATAATTTTAACGCAAGGTTATACTTCCATAAATCGTAGACGGGAGCCTTCTGGTTTTAGAAGGCTTCCGTCATATTCATATAAACCGCCATCCCTTTTTGGTTCGGGTCTTTGCCTACGTCTAGGCGGAAGTTCTTGCCGGGTTGCATTTGGATACGTAAGCCTACGCCGTAGTTGAACTTCCATTTATTCCAGTCTACGATAGGAGCGTTTCCGATCGTACCCGTGCCGACCCAGCCAACAAAACCACACTTCGCCCAGAAATTACCGCTCTTATATTTCTCCACGCTGCCGAACATATGACGATACTCCAGAATCCCATACGCCATGGTCTTGTCACGGTACTTGCCCCAATAGTATCCGCGAAGATCGAAAGGAGAGCCAAACGAAGGAAGCTCCGTAAAAGGAACGTTTCCCACACCGATTTGTGTCTTGGCGATCCATGCCAAGGTGCTACGAGGACGAAATACTTGCTGGAATTGGCGGTATTCTAACTCGAACATCTCATAATTATATGCACCGCCTAAATACTTTCCATACACTTTAGCGATCGCGCTTAGTAACATACCGGAACTTGGGGTCGCCACGTCATTTCGTGTATCGTATTGAATCAAGCCGCCGACACCGATATTGACATAATCTCGTTTGAACTTATTGAAATAAGGATCTTCGGCCATCACCGGGTTGATATCATCTGATTTGCTGAAATTAATATCAAAAAGAGGACCCGTATATAAATGAGGCCTAACTTCCCATACGAAACGGGGATATAGTTGGAAAGAACTCTTATGGAATTTCGTTGTCGAGTCGCTCTTCTCGATTTGCTCGATCGTCTCATAGCCTTTCCCGAAATAATGCGAAGGTTCGTTCCGATAACCGTAACTGATATAAATACGGAAGCGATTCTCGTTGAAGAATAAGGTACCGGCACCGGCAAAAACGAACGTCCCGTTTAAGGTAATATTAAATCCCGCAGTAAACGATCGTTGGGATATCGTATCATTCTTGTTTAAGCGAAAGCTAGCCAAAACCGCGCCACCTACGCCAAAGGAGGCTTCCGGCGTGTAAGACGGTCCGCCAAGGATAGACCACCAGATCCTTTTGTTGGCCCGTATGGAGTCTTTATGTAATTGTTTATGATAACGTTGTATTTGCTTTTCGGTCATAGGCTTACCATCCAGCATCAGCACTTCTTTCGGAATCGTGTCATTGGAAATGCCTTGCGCCTTTACGGAAAAGGCGAATAGAAGGCAGGCCATATAAATTAAAAGATATCTAAACATTATTTTAATCAATATTTAGAGGGCAAAAGTACGAAATCCTCCTAATATGTATTCTTAAAGAATCCCTAATAAAAAAGAATAAACAGCTAAAAAGAAATGCTATTACAGTCTGGGGGGTGTAGAGACGTAGCGTGCGCGCTGCGTCTCTACAGCTAAGATTGGTACAAGACCTTGCCCTCTTCGGATATTAACAGCAAGGTTAGTTCGCCGTCGGGAAGGATAGGAGCGCAATACGATTTACATTTTTGTAAAAGTAATGGGAAGAAACGATTTTGTTCTTTTTCCGCAAGAAGCTCCCATAATTCACGGGCCAACGTAATCCGATTGATTGCATCTACGGTCGCCTCCTCGCATTTTGCTTCTTTCGCTACATCTTGAAGGAAGCCTTTGTTCATGACGACTTTTTTGCTGTGTGTATCCAGGAAACCTTCCGCAAGTTTCACCGCCTTGCCGATCATGATACCTAAGATAACCTGCTTGAAACCTAAATCGGCAGCGATCTTTAGCGTCTCTCCGATAAAGTTCCCATAATGGACGAATGATTGTGGAGGCAAAGAAGCGTATAAGCTCCGAAGGTAGCGTTCACTCTTCGCCCCCGGAATTAATAACCAACGTCTCGCAACCTATCGCTTTGGCGACACTGGCTTCTTTCCGTATCGAGGCGATAAAAGCGTCCGATGAGAAAGGACGCACGATTCCGGATGTCCCGATAATGGAGATTCCCCCGATAATTCCAAGTTTCGGATTGAAGGTACGTTTCGCCAACTCCTCGCCACCGGGAACCGAGACCGTGACAATAGCGACGGAATCGGGTGAGGGCAGGAGTGGAATCAGCTCTTGCCGGATCATCTTACGGGGCGTGGCGTTTATAGCCGGGCCGCCGACTTTCAAGCCGAGTCCCGGAAGGGTCACGGTTCCGACTCCTTCACCTGCTTGGAAGATGACTCTTCCCGTATCGTCGCTTTCTGTTTCTTGACAATATTCTTCTTGTGCCATTACCGTGGCACGCTTGTGCCATCGGCTTGGCACAGCTGTGCCATCACCGTGGCACGACTCTGCCACGGCGATGCACAACCGGATACATCGAGAGATAATTGAACAGTAACCCGGATCCGGCTATGATTCGTCACGTCCGGATCATCCCCAGACTCCTTGATCACGGTACAGGTGGCGGAACACCCGGCCCATTCGGTATAGGCTACCGGCAACGTTATCTGTTCTCCCGAGGGTAATGTTATCTGGCTTTCTGTTTGTTCCTTCCGTGATAATAAGGCCAATAAAGCGGCTTTTGCGGCGGCGGTAGCACAAGCTCCGGTCGTATATCCGCTTTTCAAGGGAAAGAATTCGGGTAATAGGCGTTCGATTTGTTTGCGCAATCCGTCTTCACCATACACTCGGTAGAAAGTTTCCGGTAATGCGGGACGCTTCACGACAAATACTGGTATTCCGAATTGGCGGGCAGCGTTCACTTTATCCGTAAAATAGCCGGAGAAACCACTTTCCTTTGTCAAGATCGCATCCGGATGGAGTTGCTCCAACAACTTAACTCATCCTCACCTTCTCGATAGAAAACCAGACGTTCTTGGGGGAAGCCCTGCTTCTCGGCCAACGACAAAGATTCCTCCGCTCCAATATACGGAACCAAGTGGTATGCGATCGCCAATAAGGGCGGAGCGGGGCAAGGGTGTTCACGCCACTGAGGGCAAGTAGCCGTTGGATACCTTTGTTTTCCATTTGGTGAATTGCGTCTGCATAACTATCGCACCAAATCAAGTCCTCATCACGAGGTGGATACCGACGTTCGTAACGGATCACCGGAATCTGTAAACATTTCGATACTTTTTCGATCGTTTGGTGTAACACTTGAGCGAAAGGGTGTGCCGCATCAATCAATAGCTTAATCGCGTGGTCACGACAAAAACACTCCATTTCCTCCGCATTCATGGCTCCGGTCAAACGGATTCCATGCGCACATTCAATGGATTGCAAAGTTCCTTTCGTAGAATAGTAATAGGTAGCGGCTGCCTCGTCCGCTACCCGCACAGCCACACGGCCTTCTGTCGTTCCTCCAAGGATCAGTATCATTACTTACGGAAAAGATGTTTGAATTCATCCGCATATAAGCGGGATAGACCCTTGCGATTATCGATGGCATCCCCGACGACAAGTAATGTTGTCAGTGTAAGATGATTCTCTTTTACGATTTTCGCGAGATCTTTCAGTTGCCCACGGTAGATCCGCTCGTCTTTCCATGTCAATTTATAGCAAGCGGCTACCGGAGTGGTTGGAGCGTAATGTCGCAATAATTCCTCTTGGACCTTCTCTACGACACCGGCGCTTAAGAAGATACACATCGTACTTTGGCTTTGAGCCAGTTTTGTGCAGTTTGCTCTTTCTCAGGCATGGGCGTACGTCCTTCGCCACGAGTGAGGATGATCGTTTGTACTTTCTCCGGAATCGTGAACTGGGAATAAAGAGCGGCGGCGGCGGCTTGGAAAGAGGAAATACCCGGAGTGATATGATAATCCATCCCGTATTGATCAAAGTAATTCATTTGCTCTTGAATAGCTCCATAGATGCAAGGATCGCCCGTGTGCAAACGAACGACAAACAATCCTTTATCATAAAACTCTTTCATCAACGCGAACTGTTCTTCCAGATTCATATCCGCCGAGCTTCGCACCGTAGCGCCTGCCTTCGCGCATAAGGTAAGTTCTTTCGGGACGAGGCTTCCTGCATACAGGATCAAATCCGCTTTCTCCAACATTTGCCGTCCGCGGATAGAGATCAAGTCCGGATCGCCGGGACCGCTCCTACGATCTCGATATGTCCCTTGCGGCAGGCGTCCGATCTAACGCTACGGCAAAGGTATATTCATTTCCTTTCCCTAAATCCGCTTTTTGCTTCTCGACCAAAAGCGGACCGCCATGAGCCGCATAAATGGCGGAAGCTTCCGATACACTTGGGGATTCGGTTACCTCCAGTACTTTCTCCGAGGGATTGGGTACCGGGATATCTTTCAGCTCCTCCGATGTATAGGTGTGGAAAGGGCATTCCATAACTCCATAAGCCAGTAATGTCAGCACCGGTTCGCATTTCTTTAAATCGATTGTATTTACATCCGCCAAAGCTTCCGGATATAGGCGTTTATCACGCAATACATCTTTAATATGTTCGTAAACGACCGTAGGATCGCCTTGCATATCCTTGCGGCAACCCATTCCTAGGTGGAGGACTTTCGGTATATAGGTGATCGTAGGGATGGAAGTATCGTATTGTTGGGGACTGACGATCATCAATAACTCATAGTCTTGCTGCGGTATCGCCTCGAAGGAATAAAAGATAGAGACATGAGACGGGACCGTACGCTCCAAATAATCCGTTCCTTTATCTCGTATATCAAGGAGTAGCGCTGTCGGTTTTCCATTGACAAAAGTGGAGATGGCGGCATTGCTATCTTTGACGATCAAGGTCCAATCGTATTTCTTCCCTAATGTATCGAGCGCCCATAGGTTTGCGTTGTCGCTTTGTGTCGTAATAATCGCTTCGGCTCCTAATAGGTTCGCTAACTCTTTGGAAAGATCGTTCGCTCCACCGATATGTCCGGATAAGACAGGAATCACGTATTTGCCGGTACTATCTATACAAACCACGGCCGGATCGGTATGTTTATCTTCCGCGAAGGGAGCGATACTGCGTACGCAAATTCCCATCGCTCCTATAAATACCAAACTACTGGATTCGTGAAAAACCTCTTTTGAGAAAGAGCCGAATGGTAAGATCTTCGCCTCGGGATAAGAAGCAAGAATTCGCTCAGCAAGCACCCGGCTACTATCGGATATTGGAATAATTGATATTGTACTCATAATTTATAAATAACATTCACGGTAATCGTATTAAAATCATCAATCGTGATACGGGTTTGGGCGGATATCCGAAGACCGGTTTGGCGGACCGCTTCCTCTAAAAGCGCTTTGCTTTCGTCGGATACGGAGTTGAAGACGATGACACCGCTCTCTTTCATCTTTTTGGAAACTACCATAAGGATCTCCACTAATTTCCCGCCATGTCCGCCGATAAAGATTGCATCCGGAGCCTCCAACGCTGATAAATCCACCGATAAGAAATCTCCGATTATAGCCTCGATACCCGGAGTCCCAAAACGACGGCAATTCTCAGTCATTAACTTTCGTCCCTCTTCCCGGATCTCAAAACTCGTGATATGCAAATGCGGGAACAGCAATTTAGCCTCTATCGAGACAGAACCCGTGCAAAAGCCGATATCCCAAAAACGTTCCCGGTTTCTCAGATCCAGCATGCTTAAAGATAACAAACGGATCGGCATTTTGGTTATCATCTTCTCCCGCCCGCTCAAATGCTCGAACGCGAAATCCGGCAGGCCGAACTTACGGGAATGCCCGTCACGCTCTTTCCGGAGAATCAAGCAATTCGGATGAACGAAATTATTCATTGCCGCGGCTTGTATACTGAATTGGCGGATGCTCTGCCGTTCGGTATTTCCTAACCGTTCTCCCACGAACATGGTATAATTATCATAGCCGTATTCCAGCATCCGGCGAGCGATAGTCGTAGGCGTATGTTCCCGATCCGTGAGCACGCCTATCTTAGACGCACTTTCGATCAAGCACGATCGAACTCGTGCCAAGGCCGTCCGGTAAGGGAGACGATCCGCATATCGTGGTAAGGCATCAATAGATTTTGTGCCAAGAGTTGCAAGGAATTAAATGACGGGTACAGGCGGATTTGCGCATCCGGCAATCGGTTTTGAATCGTAACGGCGAATCCGAAAAACAAAGGATCTCCGGAAGCGAATACAACGATGCTTTCCCGACCGTCGTACGAACGATAGCGATCGAAGACTCGTCCAACGGGACTTTTATATCGATCCAGTCCGCTTTCTCGGGCAAGAGCGAACGTACGATCTCATGATGCCGCACGCCTCCGGAGAACACCCGGTGGGACGAGATTATCTCCAATATCTCCGGCGGAAAGTATTGCCGCATATTATCATCCAGCCCTATGACATAAAATCGGTTCATACGTCTCTTCCCGGCTTTAATTGTTCTGCGTCATTAAAACAAAGGATGGCATTCACTAGCGTAGCCGCTAAATTACTACCTCCTTTACGACCTTCCACGATTAGTTTCGGTATACCGATAAAAGGTTTCACCATATGTTTGGATTCCTGCACATGTACGAAACCTACCGGAGCCGCGATAATGCCAGCTGGAGTGGCTTTACCTTTACGTATTAAATCGCATAATTCCATAAGGGCGGTCGGGGCGTTCCCGAAGACAAACAGAGCGGTCGGATGCTCTTCCACGGCCCGACGAATACCGGCTTGAGTACGGGTAATTCCTTTGCTCGAAGCCATCTCAGCGACCCGCTCGTCTTGAAGGTAGCATTTCACTTCGACACCCAGACGTTGCAGAGCTCCCTTACGAATGCCGGAAGCAGCCATCGTGACATCGGTGATGATCGTAGGAACTTCCCCGCCGCTGATCTTATTATATAATGTAGAGACAGCATCCGGGTCGGCATAAAGGATATTTTCCATATCGAAATCGGCCGTCGTATGAATGGCATGGAGTAACGCCCATTTCTTATCCAACGGGATCTCTTGGTTTTTCAATTCCTTCTCGATCGTACGGAAACTACGGATCATGATGTCCTGTCCGATACCCGTATCCATTTTCTTTTGTTTGATCTCGCCATAATATCCCCGGGGAGTGATCATATGATTCCCGGAAAGATATGTTTGTGAGTTTCCGATCAAGACTACCGTAAACATATCGATCTGCTCGGGGTCCAGATCTGCGAGCGTAGTGACGAATACTTCTTGCTCCTCCCGTCCGGCCTGACGTACATAACCGACCGGAGTCTCCGGCTTGCGTTCTTGCAGGAACAATTCTTTTAAACGATAGAGTTGCCAATAACGTCCCTCGCTTTTTGGATTATAGATCGCCGTAACAAAATCGGCCATGGCGCCGCGTGAATCCGTTTCTCGATCAGTTCCCAAGGAGTCATCAAGTCTGAGAGGGAAATCACACAGAAATCATGTCCGATAGGAGCGCCAAGCAAGGACGCAGCTTTCTGGAAAGCGCTGATGCCCGGATACGACTCGATCTCGATCTCGCTTCCGGATTCTTTCTTCATCTCATAAATCAGAGGAGTCATGCCATAAATACCGGCGTCACCGGAACTGATCACGCAAACCGTCTTTCCCTCGTTGGCATAAGCGAAAGCTTGCTCGGCACGAGCTTGCTCACGTTTCATACCTGTATCTATACATTCCGTTCCCTCACGAAGCAAGTGGGTGATAAAACGGAAATAATATTTATATCCTATGATGACATCCGAGCTTTGGATAGCGGCCAAAACCGCAGGCGTTATATCGGCCTCGCTACCGGGGCCGATTCCGGCGACTATAATCTTGCCTTTATTCATTCAAATCTATTTTATAATACAATGTTCTCAATAAATATAATACAAATATACAGGCTTTACTTCTTTCTTCTCGCTTTTCGCCTGATATATTTTATCGCAAGCCATACACCGGATAAGGAAACGAACGTGCCTCCCAACATGGTTCCCCACATCACGATATTCCATAAGACCGGATGATCTACCAAGAATTTCAGATTCAAGCTATGCAATGCCGGATACATCCAATGGTTCCAACGAGACGGCGTATTTACATAACGGTATTGTCCATTACGGGGATTAATGTAATAACAACTATTATCCACGTCTTGATAGATACTTTCCAGACCGGGAGTTCTAAATTCCTTTTTCGTGAGATATAATACGTATCATAAGCATCCAACAGTTTTGATATCAGCCGTGGTCCCGATACCATGTATCTGAGACAATACGGAACGGATTTCTTCCGGTCGCAGGTTCAATAAAGATATCCCGTCACTCTTATTTGCGTTCACGACAATATCCTTCGTGTCTGTTTGTACGATGTAAAAGGTATATCACCAAAACTACTCCATTCCAATTGACGGATCTGGCCGGGATAGCTTGTATGACCGCCCTGTAATCCAACGGATAATCGAGTGGGGAAGGAGCCATCTTCCGCAGTTCTTGAACCGGGTTTATATCGAGCTTGGCTTTCAACCCCCAATCCTGTACACGAGCCAAAGACATCATACCACTAAAGCAGAAGGTGAGGACGAATAAACCGAATAACACCCCAAGAATATGATGCCATTTATACCAGAACTTCTTATAAGGGGAAATCAAATGACGTCTCCTCGCTAACCGGAAATCCCGTATTCCTAAATAGATCCCGGCGATACACATAACGCACCCGATTCCGGATAACCAGACAACTACCTTTATCCATAATTCAGCGTCTTGCCGCAAGGAAGTGAAATAGACCCAATGAGGGATCGCCCCGAGCCAAGCCCAGAAACGACTGTTTTTATCCGTATATTGCAAAACCTCCCCGGATTTAGAGGATATGTATAATTCATGTCGTTCCGGATCGGCGAAATGGAATTTATAGATCGGAAATTCCTCTTTTAAACGACCGAATGGAATCCATTGGTCCAAGGTGTACAAGGAATCTACCTTCGCTATGGAAGAGGTATTCCATAGTGATGCCACACGTTGGATATGATTCCAGTCGATTACGGGTAATCTTTCCGTCGAGTCGGCAGGAATATCATAGCTCCCTTTCTCCGTCCGGAGATGAAAAACAGTTTGTCCCAAATAGCTGTTTAAGGTAACATGGCTTATCCGCTCGTTCTGCGGTAAACGTTTCTCTATCTGGTCTAACGAAGGAAGATTCTCCGGAGAGAGAATATCCATCTTCGCCCGTTTATCGGCCCGGTCCGCTCGCGGGAACGTATGGTAGATCATTACCAACCCGATAGGAACCAAACGAGGAACAGGATACTGAGCGCCGTGCCCAGTATCCTGTGTATAAATTGCATGATCTTTGTCAATAGATTCATGAGCGTATGTTCTATATATTATAATGTATAGGAGATAGCCACTTGGAAATTACGAGGCATGCTTGGCACCATCTGTTGTCCGAGCGCTTGGTTATAATAATTGTTGTCAAACAAGTTATTCAAGTTGAACGTTAGGTGGATATTGTTGTTCAACAAATAAGACATACCGAAATCGGTTACCCAATACGGATCGAACCAAGAGTTGTTTGACGTATTACGGTATACTTTACCGGTATAACTGCTACTCAAGTGAAATTCCAGATTCTTCAAGACACCCCGAGGGATGGTATAACTGCCGTATGCGTAGAAAGTCTGGTTCGGTACGTTGCTCTGCCAGTTTCCTTCTTGGCTATTCAATTGTAGCTTTGTCTCATCCGGGTTATTGCCATAGATAGCCTCGATCAATTCCGGATCCTTTATTTCTTTCATCTCCCGGATCTTGGAGTCGTTCAATCCATAACCGATCGTCAGCGCTAAGGTGCTTACTGGAGAAAGAGTGACATCAAAATCAAAACCCTTGGAATCTTGTACACCCACCTGTCCGATTACGCTCATCGTGGTAGTCTCGCCGTTTACCTCCTCTTGATAGTTGTTGGTCAACGTAGCCGTACTGTTCATCTTCCGGATATAGAACAAGCTGGCATTGGCGCTTAATATATTGTTCAATTGATATTTAAGCCCCACCTCGCTTGGTATCCTTTCTCCGGCTTAAATACTTCCTCATTGCGAGCAGGCTCGAAACGATTTCCATCACCTCCTACATAAATGACGTTATCTTGATAGAACGTACGGATCGGCTTGAAGAAAGAGGCGAAAGACGCATAAATGGATGTATTCGGATGGGCAGATAGACCGCTCCGAAACGATAAGTCAACGCCTTATTCTTTATCATATTGAAGCTTGAATGCTCCTCATACTCACGTCGTCCGGTAGGAGTTGTAGCGCTGGCGGACATATAACGGAAAAAGTCGTAACGTAGAGCGGCTAATACCTTCCATTGCTCGTTGAACTCAACCATATCTTGAAGATAAAGGCTGTTGGAATAATGATGCGTAACCGTTGCTTTCGAGAATTTACTGGTCATATATCCCATGCTATGCGGATCATAAACGGATACATGCGAATAAAGGCCGGGACCCTGAACATCATCTCCTAAATTATAGCCCGAATAGCTGGTACGATTCAAGGCGACGAAAGAGTAACCTCCCATATACGTATGCTTTATCTCACCCGTCCTGAATTTACCGCTTAGCTCGAGCGTATTGGCTACCGTCTTGGCTATATGGGAGAAGCGAAGCGGGAAAGAAAGATATACACTGTCCAAACAGATATATTTTTTCTGGCCGTTTTTCATATAATAATGATCATAGATCGGATCATCACTTTCGAGATAGTCGAGGGCTTCCGTCCCAAAATAGTTGATATCGTCGTTATTGTAAGAAAGGCGATCTGTTAGTTTCGCGCCGTTCCAAAAAGTATGTGTGTATTGCGTCGATACGTTCCATGCGTGATTCTTCATAAAGTCGGACTCGTTATTGTAGCGAGCCTCACGGTCAAGTCCCGGTAGCATCTCATTTTTATGGAGATATAACTGTCCTGTTTGCACATTATATACATCATTTGCCATTAAATCGGGAAGACCGATCTCCGTCCCATAGAAGTCGCGGTTAAAACCTCCGCGAACATCTAATATGTCACGTTCCGTCATTTTAGCTTGCAATGCCAGATAACCGGAAAAGCGACGGTTGCCATTATCACGCCAGCCCTCTTGATCGGAAAAGTTGACATTGGCGTAATAATTGACCGGACCGACCAATTTACCGCCCATGCCAAGTGTCGCCTCTTTATTCTCGTAACTACCGTAGGCCAATCGAGCATTAACGCTCTGTTTCTCTGACGGGGATTTACGAACGATATTCAAGGTTCCACCTACGGCTGAATGTCCGTAAAGTACAGAAGCCGGTCCCTTTAATAATTCAATAGACTCGATACAGGATAGATCGGGTACGGGATAAGAGTTGTTTATTGCCGAACGTTCATCGCGGATACCGTCTATCATCATGATAGAATGATCGAAACCACGGATCGACAATTGTTGAAATGCGCCATAAGATGTCTGGAATCGTACGCCCGGCATAAAGCGTACCGCATCTTGGATATTACGGATACCTCGCAACTCCAAACTACTCGCCGTAATGCTATTAATTGAAATAGGAAGATATTTCATAGGTACGTCCAACTTCGTGATTTGTGGACGTGGCTTGCGTGCGGCGGTCGCTACGACTTCTTGAATATTGAATGTCGTATCGGCGAAATTCGTGTACTCATTCTTGTGTTGTGCCTGCATCGTACTGATACATAAGGCTGTCAACGGTAAGATTGTCAAAACTCTTTTCATATATTTAGCATTATAACTGTTTATTGTATGCATGTGAAATCCCTTTCGAAAGAAATTCCATTTTCCTTCGAATGAAAATTTAGTTTCTTTCGGAAGGAATTACTTTTTCTTCCGAAAGGAATAAAACATAGATTTGGAGAACTTTTTTTAGTCCTTCTCTACCGCATAAGCTTTCTTCTTATCAACGATATCGATCATCTTATGTTTAGCCATGAAACGGGCATGTTCGATGAAGATCTTCTGAATATCCGGATTCTGTCCCAGACCTTCCATAAATACGCTTACCTCGTAGCCTTTCTTTTCCAGTTCCTCTTTCCAATCACCGGCGATATCGTTTTTCGCATGGTCTCCGGCGACAAACATAAATGGCATCAACAAGACTTTCTTCGTTCCATTGGCCTTTACTTGGGCTACCATCGTATCAAAAGTAGGATAGCCTCGATGGTTCCTACGGAATAATCCTTGAATCCCTTCTCCTTCAACATATAATCCAACATGGCATATTGAGCCGTCGCCGGAGTATAAGTGCCATGGCCTACCAATAAAGTAGCGCCTTCTTTCGCCCCATTTTTTGTGATAGCGACGATTACCGCCTCATAATCCTCCGGTGTATACAATAAAGGATTACCGATACGAATCTCCTTGAAAGAAGATTTCATGGTGGCAACATCCTTACGTAAGGATTCCATCTCGATACCTTCGATTATATTCGTGGATTGGATCAAGACATGTGTATAACCATCAGTCTTTAATTTTTCCAAGGCCTCGATCGGGTTCAGTTTCTCTACGCCACGAGCTTTTAAGCGGCGCATTACAATGCGAGAAGTCCATGCCTCACGCAACTCAACATCTTTGAAAGCTTCTTTCGCTTTTTGATTGATCGCGTCGATTGTCAAGGCACGGGTATCATCATGGGTTGTTCCAAAATGTACCATCAATAAAGCGGCCTTATCGCCCGGTTGTAAAGAGGCGAATAAATCGGATGCTACAAAATTCTCGCCATCGTGCGCACGACAAACTAGGCTGATGACCAGCAGGAAGAAAGATAGTAAGTGTTTCCTCATCATATGAATATATTAATAATTAGATTACATATCAATCCCACGGAGACAACGTATTATTCCGTCTCCAACATCTTTTGGATATAGGTGATATTTCTATCCTCTTAATTGCTCCTGACCCCGGGAGGAATTAATCATTACTTCGCTTGGCAGGTTTCCTGACTGGCTCGGAAAGCAACCTTCCCATCTTTCTTAAGACAGTGGCATAGCAGAACGCTTTCCTTTTCAAGAGCTTCACAGTAGCGGGCACTGTTCCGGATTCTAACCGGATTCCCTTTTATAGAGTTGTCGGTAGACAAACTCTATCACCTAAGCGGTCGCAAATTTATATAAATAATCCCGAAAAGTAACAACATCTTTCAAAGAATCCCTGTTCCAATAGCATCTTTTTTGTTTAACATCAAATAAATAGATATGGAATGGATAACTAATTTACTTCAACATTATCCGGAGCTAGCTATTTTCATAACCTTAGCTCTCGGTTTCTGGATTGGCAAGTTTAAGATAAAGAAGTTCACGCTGGGAACGGTTACCAGCGTATTATTGGTCGGTGTATTGATCGGGCAATTAAAAATCGATATAAGCGGACCGTTAAAGTCCGTCTTTTTCTTGATGTTCCTCTTCGCTGTAGGATATAGCGTTGGGCCACAGTTCTTCCGGGGATTGAAAAAGGAAGGTCTTCCTCAAATGCTTTTCGCCGCCGTCATGTGTATATTTTGTTTGATCGTTCCTTTTTTGTTAGCGAAACTTATGGGATATAACGCAGGCGAGGCCGCAGGATTATTGGCGGGCTCCCAGACGATGTCGGCAGTATTAGGAGTTGCCGAAGATACGATCGGACAGATGAATATTAGCGATACGGATAAAAGCGCTATGGTAAATGTAATGCCCGTGGCCTATGCGGTAACTTATATTTTCGGTACGGCAGGATCCGCATGGTTAGTGAGTGATATCGGGCCACGTCTTTTAGGAGGACTCGACTACGTGAAAAAAGCGTGTAAAGAGCTAGAGGCTAAAATGGGAAATAACGACGAGAGCGAGCAACCGGGCTTTATGCCTGCCGCCCGTCCGGTAACTTTCCGGGCCTATAAGATTAGTAATGAATGGTTCAAGGATGGCAAAAGCGTAAAGCAGTTGGAGGTGTATTTAGACCAATTGGGACGGCATTTGTTCGTGGAGCGTGTCCGTATTAATAATGTAGTAACCAATGTTAAACCGGATTTGGTTTTACATACCGGAAATGAGGTTGTTCTAAGCGTCGCCGGGAATTCGTGATCGGAGAGGAGAACTGGATTGGCGACGAGGTCAATGACATTGAATTGCTCGATTTTCCGGCAGAGACGTTACCCGTACTAGTGATCCATAAGGAATACGTGGGGAAAAAGATCTGCTATTTACGCAATCAATCGTTTATGCATGGTGTTAGCATCAAGTCCGTAAGGCGTGCGGGTATCAATATCCCGGTCTTGGCCGCTACGGTGATAGATTCCGGTGATATGTTGGATTGGTGGTATGGAAATCAGAGTAATAAAGCGGCA
>ENA-OQAA01000379-OQAA01000379.1-human-gut-metagenome-genome-assembly--contig:-NODE-379-length-31489-cov-4.262388_pt1 | contig 31489 bp, 32 predicted proteins | sample MGYA00242489_ERZ504515 | MGnify/ENA primary metagenome ERZ504515 (study PRJEB26092, sample SAMD00036237) | human gut metagenome | host: Homo sapiens | study: EMG produced TPA metagenomics assembly of... | reverse complement strand
TAGCTTCAAAGGTAGCCAGATAAAGGGCTTTTAAAAGGGCTGTATCGCTTGGAAAGACGCTTCTCTGACGGTTCAGCTTCCGATAAGTGGAATTCAGAGATTCAATGGCATTTGTTGTATAAATGACCTTTCTAACCGCTGCTGAAAACTTGAAGATTGGGGAAATAGCATCCCAGTTATCCTTCCAGCGTTTCATGGAATTCGGATATTTTGCAGTCCATTTTTCCATTACCCGATCCAAAGCTGCCAAAGCTTTCTTTTCATCCGCTGCCTGATATATCGTTTTCAAATCTGTGGCAAATGCTTTTCTGTCTTTATCTGGAACATATTTCAAGGTATTTCGCACTTGATGAACGATACATCTTTGATATTCTGTCTTAGGAAATGCTGCCGCAATCGCTTCTTTGATACCTGTGAGTCCATCTGCACAAATGATCAGGATATCTTTTACACCACGATTTTTTAATTCGTTTAAGACGGAGAGCCAATACTTGGAACTTTCATTTTCTCCAATACTGATAGTAAGCACTTCTTTCTTACCTTCCGCATTAATCCCAAGAATGACATACGCAGCAAGCTTCCGGATCACTCCATTATCACGGACGGAATAGTGAATCGCATCAATATACAGGATTGGATAAACTTCATCTAATGGCCGATTCTGCCAGTCTTCAATTTGTGGGAGAATCTTGTCTGTAACATCTGATATAAAACCTTCGGATGTTTCAAAACCATAAATATCTTCGATTGTTTCTGAAATCTGCCGGGTTGTCATACCTTTTGCATACATAGAAATAATCTTCTGATCGATATCTGAAATGTCTTTCTGACGTTTCTTTACTACTTGAGGTTCAAAAGTTGATTTTCTGTCTTGTGGAACTTCAATCTCCATAGAACCATAACGACTATTCACTCTTTTTCGCTTATAACCATTGCGATAATCACCGCTATCAGAACGTTGTGATTTTTCATATCCCAAGTGGTCATCCATTTCCGCTTCCATCATCTCTTTGATGGTTCCACCAAGAAGATCTTTCAGCGCATCCTGGATATCTTCTGCTGATTGGATATCGTATTCTTTCAAGAGCTGGTGAATGATGTTACGTTTTCCTTCTGTCATTTGTACTTTGTGTACAGGTTTCTTTTCTCTTGCCATAATAAAAGGCCTCCTTATGATAATAATATTTTACCATAGAAGACCTTCTAAAACATTATTTACAGAAAAAAGTTTCACATTCTCGAATTATGAATACCTGGAAGAGACATTAAAAAGAAACGGGAAGTATTGACCGGCTCTGCGTATTTCCTCGCAAGCCGATCCAACTTCCCGCCTTAACATTTCAAAAGTGTAACCTTTCAGGGATTACAGCTTTTACAGGGGCTGTACCCATCCTCAAGCAGCTTAGATCTTTTTCCTTTATATGGTTTCTTGTTTTTCTCTTTCATATCTTTCACCCCCGCACAATCCGGCCTGTGGAATTTATGTGTACTCGTATTTAAAATATACTCGCTCTCTACAGACACTTTTCCGGCGCCGGATGTCCCCGCCGCCTCTTTTTCATCGTCATCTTCTGCTCTGTTATCTCCTGTTTTATAGTCAATGATAATATCCGGCTGTATATTGTACACATAAACATTAAACTTGATTCCCTTTCCGCCATCTTCTACAGATTCCGCTTCCATCTGTACTCCTGAAGCAACAAGATTTTCATTTTCAAATATAGGCGTTACACGATACATCACATGATTATCTGTTTCATGCACATATTCTGCCACAAGATTTTCAAAAGGGAGCATTCCCTCTGTATTCATATACCGTGTTCCGGTAATCAGATTTTCTTCATTTGCATTTTCTCCGGACAACTGATACACGATCAAATGGCAGCGATTATACAGCGATCCTCCCTCCACATTTTCATACCGAACAGACTGCCATCCCGTCGGCTTTACACTGCTGATATCACCGCGCTTTTCATCAGGCATCAGTTCTTCTCCCACGCACGCTTCTGCCGTCTGACATCTCCCGTAGCTGTCCAAAGGACTGTACTGCTCATAAACTGTCGTCGTCATCTCGTCCTCTGTAAACGCCGGCTCGTTTCCGTCCAATATCACGTATGGTTCTCCTTCATATTCCGGCACTTCAACAGCAGAATCATAACTTTCTTCACTATATGCAGAATCAAAAATTTCTTTCTGAAGATTCTGCCATCCCTGCTGCCTGCCAACCCCGTTACCGCCTGTACCGCCGCCAAGCGCCAGTTCGGCAATGACTGCCGCTCCTGCTAACAGCGCACATGTACTCGTAATAATAATCCCTTTTTTTCTCTTTGCCATCTTTGATACTCCCATTTTTCCCGATCAGATATATTTTTTGCAATACCTGTTTTATCTGCCGGCTGTTCTTCTTCGTTTATACGAAATCTTATTTATGAAAAATCATTGTATCACAGAAGATTCTTTTCTGCAAAATCAGATCATGACAATACTGCATCTTGCAAATTTTTCATACACTCGTTATTATTGAAGTACATAAAATTTACGGAAAGCAGGAATACACTATGGCAAATCAATGTTTTGACCAAAAACAAGAATCACTCGAACCGGAACAAGAACCTTCCGACAAAAACGAACTCTTCCACTGGATACTGACACTCGCAATCGCAGTTATCATTGCCCTTTGCGTCAACCGTTTTGTCCTTGTAAATGCGGAAATTCCTTCCGGTTCTATGGAGAATACGATCATGACCGGAGACCGTGTTTTCGGAAACCGGCTTGCTTATATATTCGGCGAACCGAAACGGTTCGATATCATTATCTTCCGATACCCGGATGACGAAAAGCAGCTTTTTATTAAACGCATCATCGGACTTCCCGGTGAAACAGTGGAAATCCATGACGGACAGATCTTCATCGACGGCTCGAAAACCCCTCTTAAAGATGTAACGACAAAAGAATTTATGCAAGGTTCTTTCGGTCCTTATACTGTACCTGACAACTGTTATTTCGTCATGGGGGATAACCGAAACAACTCAAAAGACTCCCGCTACTGGGAACATACTTTTGTTACGGATGATGAAATCGTCGGAAAAGCTTTCCTACGGTACTGGCCTCTCAACAAAATCAAATTCCTCTGATCAAATCCCGCTTAAGCAGATCTCACTCAATCGGATGGACTTCTTCAATCAGAAGTCCATCCAGTTTTTCATGTCTTTCTGACGGATTCCGTAATTCCCGCGCCCTTCTTTTTCTATATGCAGTACAACATCTTCCGCTCTTCCATAAAGCATTCCCACCTCTGCCTGTTCTTTTAGCACCTCATAATAAATCTGATAAATCTTTTCCTGCATTTCTTCATCCGTAGGCATCTGCGCGCCTTTCGTCACATGATCTGTAACTTCTTTCGCATACTGCTCTGCACGACTCAAAAACAGATCATATGTATCAGTAAAAAGTGTGATCGGTTTTACTTTCACCGAAACGATATATGTTCCGTCTTTTTCCTTTTGCGCCTCCCCTACTGTATAATTTACTTTTTTTGCAATTTCACCGAAGAGTTCTCTGTATTTTCCTTTTAACGAATCCGGCATATCAGATGCATCAAACCCCTGCATCGTCGCATCCAGATTCTTTTCAAATACTGCTTTTGCCTCCTTTTCAGACACATCTGCCACTTCCTGATACAAGGTTGTCTTATTTTTATAAGACACATCAAGCACAGCCTGCACATACTTTGATGCATCAAACCTGTTCACATACAGATAAACGCCAACTACAGAGGCCAGAATCATAACCCCCACAGAAACACCTATCAATATTTTCTTTAAGTTACAACCCTTTTTATTCATACTTTTCCCTCCTGTCATTTCGCCACAGTATAACATCTTCCAAATAAAAAAAAGAAGAACTCTGTCATATAGACAAAATTCTTCTTTCTATTATCCATCACTTTATTATTTCAATATACACTTCACTCTCACATAAGAAGCCGTCTCCTCATCTGTCACTACCGCCTCTGCGTTTTGGGTGTGATCTGTCGGATAGAGAATCTGCTGCACATCAAATGCTTTCGGGATCAGCTTTTCTTTCCATTGATCTACTTCCTCAGGTTCTTCATAAAAATGCACATAACTTCCGCCGCTTACATTCGGCAAAACCGCAGAAGTTTTCTTTATTTCTACAGATTCAACAGGATAGTCTTTTATCTGTTTTTCCGGATCAATCCCCCGGCTTTCAAGGAAATCGCATGTTTTTCAAAAAACGGATATACGATAAGCTCGGTTTCTTCTCCGTCTGCCGGAGACGAGATTTCAAGAATTCCGCATGGACAGGCTTTCGTAAGCTGCTCCATCTGAAATCGGAACACGTCTTCTTTGTACCGCTTTAAAAGCTCCTCTTTTTCCTCAGCTTCTATTTTCATAGTCTGCGAGAAAACGCCGTCTTTCCAACTAAACTTATCTTGTCCCACTTCCTCAAGCGAAACTCCTTCATAAGCAAGCGTCTTATACTCTTTTGTTTCATAAACGGAGGAAAACTTGCGCAGACTTTCTTCTGTCACCGGATAAGTCCGATAATGTCTGCTCCCGCCTTCTGTTTCATAACAAACAGTCGCTTTCGTCACCGATTTTTGTTCTTCCGCATCTCTGCCGTTCACAGCAACCGCCAAATCTTTTGCCCATTGAAGCGTCATTTTTTTACCTTCTCCCGTCATACGGAAGCGATATAAATACTTTTCTGTCACCGTATTTTCCTGTCCGTCGAGCATTTCATATTCATCGCGGCTCATTCCCACTCCCTCGATCACAACGCTTACCGCTTCCGCTTCTTTCGGAAAATATCCGTCATAAAAACGTGCGCCAAACATCATAGCAGGGCCTATACAGCGGCGGCAATACTTACTGCCGCAAACTGCCCCTTCCTCCGCAGAAGACTAACCCCCTGCTTCTTCACAGCCAGTTCTATCAGGTACTGTACAAAAAAAGCTGCCGCCGCCCCACACAGCGCTTCCACAAACCCGAAAAGTAAACTGTCTGTTTTCGTCAATTCCGCTGCAAATGCCGCAAACCACGCTCCTGCCAAAACGGAAAGCAATATTTCTGTCAGTCTTTGCACATTGCGAAACATAAACGGTGTTCCTACATATTCCGGTTTTCTTTTCTTCTGAGCAGCAGAAAACAAAACGAACAGAACAGCCGCCCATACAACAGCAGCGATTATGTAAGGCGCCGGAAGCGGATACTGCAGAGCTATCCTCTTCTCATATATTCCAAGTCCCGCCAGCCGTTTTGCCAATCCAAACGGAGATAGTATATTATTTAGTTTTTCAAGCAATTCAATTTTGTAATAAGTAACAAAATAATGTTTTGCAAACACTTTGATGACATTTTCAATAAATAAAGAAGAATACGCAATGATCGAAACACAGAGTGAGACTGCACATATAAAATTGCCGCATACCGAAACACATAAAATCCCTATATGATAGAAGATTAAAAAAGCAAATCCAAACGCAAGAATACTTTTCGCGGTATAACTTCCGACAAAAGGAGCAAATTCCGGATCGACCATCGCCTGCCATATTCCACATACGGAAATCATGAGCAAAAACGGAAGAAAGAAATGGATCACCCCATGCGTATATCTAGACCAAAAGATCATTCCTTTTTTCACCGGAAGACTGTAATAAAAATCCTGTTTCTTCTGCTGCAGCAAATAAAAGAACTCCAGAAAAGAAAACAGGACGCCCAGTCCCATACTCAGCCAAAGCAGAACTGTATTTCCAATCCCGAAAAACGTATAGGAAGTATCAAGACTTAAACGCATTACAAGAAGGACAGTATATATAAAAAATGTTGTCCATCCAAACAACGCGGTAAGGTGTCCTCTTCCGGCTTCTTTCAGCAACTACCGAAGCACTTTACGGATGTCATACTCTTTTCCCTCCATTTCGGCAATAAAAATCTCTTCTAACGTCATCGGCACTTCTTTCATAAACACAGGCGAAAACTGTTCAGCCGGGCCATTGTTTCCGGCTGCATACGAACGATAAGCGTCACAAAATATCCATCCGCATGAAAACGAATAAGATCGACCGCCTTTTTTACTTCTTCAAGATCGGTCTGTTCCGAAAATACACACTGATATTTGCATATATTTCCGGCCTGATGCCTCATATCTTTCGAGGTCAGGACTCCTCCTTTATGAAGGATCGCGATACTGTGGCATATATCCTCAAGTTCCCGAAGTTTATGAGATGCCACTACCACCGTAAACTTCCGTTCTTTCATTTCCTGACGAAACAGGTTTTTCATCACTTCCGTCACGATCGGATCAAGACCGTCGAACACTTCATCACAGAGAAGGTATTTTGTTCCGGCACAAAGGGCAAGGATAAGAAATGCCTGACGTTTCATACCTTTTGAAAATGTACGAAGTGGGCGCTTCGTTTCCAGATTCAATTTCCCCGCCATATAAGCCGCCGCCTCAGCATCCATGCGAGGATAATATTTCTTATAAAACAAAATCATTTCTTCCATAGAGGCGTTCGGAAAAAAATAAGGATCATCCGGCAAATAAAAAATCTCTTCAGATACGTCTCCGGATGTGATATTTGCACCGTCAACGACAATGCTGCCGCCATCGGCTTCCAGCACTCCCGCAATCATACGAAGGAGCGTTGTCTTCCCCGCTCCGTTCGTTCCGAGCAGGCCGAGCATCTCTCCTTCCGGAATATTTAAAGTAATATTATTGACCGCACATACATCATCAAAATTTTTCACAAGTTCTTTCACGCAGATCATCTGAATCCCCTTTTCTTAAACAACCTCCCACGGGTCTTTCTTTCCGGCTTCACGGAGAATACAGCTTTCTATCGAATGTTTTACCATATCGCTCACAGCCTGATCGGTATAAAACGCCATATGCGGCGTGACGATCACATTCGGGAAACCACGCAGAACATACAGATCTCTTTTGGACAATATATCTGATTTCCTGTTGTAATAATACATTCCAAGTTCATCTTCGATCACATCCAGACCGGCTGCGCCGACTTTCCCGGATTCCAAAGCTTCGATCAATGCCTTTGTGTCGATCAGACTTCCCCTCGCTGTATTGATAATAACGACACCGTCTTTCATATTTTTCATCGCAGACGCATCGATAATATGGAAATTATCTTCCGAAAGCGGCATATGCAAAGTAATCAGATCACACTTTTCATAAATCACCGAAAGATCCGCATACTCCGCGAACTGTTTTACCGCTTCATTCTCATATTTATCGTACGCATAAATCTTACACCCGAAACCGTGCAGATCCCGGATCACCGCTTGTCCGATCCTCCCCGTACCGAGAACTCCTATTGTAAAATTAGGAAGCTCACGTCCTTGAATCCCCGGCAATGAAAAATCATTGATCTCCGCCCTCTGCATGATCCGTTTCATTTTTCGGATCGACATCAAAATAAGCATCATCGTATAATCCGCCACACATTCCGGCGAATAGGATACGTTGCTCACGCGTATTCCGAGCTGCCGCGCCGCCTCCAGGTCAATGTGATCGTATCCGACTGTCCTTGTCGATATCATCTTCACCCCGAACTCACGGAACTTTTCCAAAAGAGGTCGGTCGATCTTCGTTGTGATAATGCTTACATATTCATACCCTTTTACAAGATATGCATTTTCAAGCGATGGCGCCTCTTTGCAGATACCAAGCTCCACATGATACTCTTTTGAAAATTTTTCAAAATATTCCGCCTCGTCAAACTCTCTGTAATTATATACAAAAATTTTCATTCTCATCACCTCGCACAATAATATTTGCCTTATTTTACTCCCCTTTTCTCGAAATGTCTACCTCTGTTTTGTTCATACTTTTCCCTGCCTTTTCATATAAATATGACAAAACTTAAGAGGTTTATCTACTATGTTTTCAAACATATCTAAAAAAACTTTTTTCTTACTTCCCGCTCTTTTTCTCTCATCCTATGTGATCGGAGCCGGAGCCGGAAGCCTCACCTCTGCCGCTGCCGAAGGAAACTGGGGATTAAGTTTTCATGAAGAAAACACACCGCCGACAGCTAATGCTTCCACAGATGAACTTGCACAGTATGACGCTTATTATATGCAAGATACAGATGAAAAAATACTCTATCTTACATTTGATGCAGGATACGAAAACGGAAACACAGAAAAAATTTTAGACGTATTAAAAAAGCATGACGTATCCGCTGCTTTTTTCGTTGTCGGAACATATATCGAGTCAAATCCCGAACTCGTCAAGAGGATGTGCAAGGACGGACACATCGTAGGAAACCATACATGGCATCATCCTGATATGTCGCAAATGTCAACTCTTGAATCATTTCAAAAAGAATTAACGGATGTAGAGAAAATATATAAAGAAACCACCGGAAAAGATATGGTTCGTTTCTATCGTCCTCCGCAAGGAAAATACAGCAAAGAAAACTTAAAAATGGCTCAAGATCTCGGATACAAAACTTTTTTCTGGAGTCTTGCCTATGTCGACTGGTACGATACAGATCAGCCTACAAAAGCAGAAGCGTTTGATAAACTGCTCAAACGCATCCACCCAGGCGCGATCGTCCTGCTCCACAGCACATCAAAAACAAACGCCGACATCTTAGATGAATTACTGACAAAATGGAAAGAAATGGGTTATCAGATCAAGCCTTTAACCCAACTTCCTTAAGTTTTCGCTTATCCAAGCGCCACATCAAGTATCATCATCAGAACAAAGCCTGCCGCCACTCCGATCGTTCCGATATTGGAATGTTCTCCGGCCTGAGATTCGGGAATGAGTTCTTCTACAACGACATAGATCATGGCTCCTGCCGCAAAAGACAAAAGATAAGGAAGGAGAGGCACGGCGATTCCGGTCAGAAAAATGGTGATCACCGCCGCAATCGGTTCTACAATGCCGGACATTGCCCCGTATAAAAATGCCTTTCCTTTTGACAATCCATGACTTTGCAGAGGCATGGATATAATTGCCCCTTCCGGAAAGTTTTGAATTGCAATCCCAATCGAAAGCGCCAGCGCGCCGGCAAGAGAGATTACCGAATTTTCTGTCATTACTCCCGCAAACGTCACTCCGACCGCCATCCCTTCCGGAATGTTATGAAGCGTTACCGCAAGGACAAGCATCGTCGTTTTTTTTAACTGAGACGGAACTCCTTCCGGCTTCTCTTCCGTAAAGTGGAGGTGTGGGATCAATGTATCCAAAACAAGAAGAAAACCCATTCCAAATAAAAAGCCGACTGCCGGAGGCATCCATGAAATTCCTCCCGCCTGCTCTGACATGTCAATGGCCGGAATAAGAAGCGACCAGACCGACGCCGCGATCATTACTCCCGACGCAAATCCGAGAAGCATTTTCTGCAGGCGGACATTCATTTCCTTTTTCATAAAAAATACCATTGCCGAACCAAGTGTCGTTCCGATAAACGGAATCATTATTCCTAATAAAATATTACTGTTCATCTCTATTCCTCCGATTTTTATACTGCCGCGGACAATCTTCTTCACCATATCCACCGCCGACTGTAATATAGAATTACACCGATACTTTATCCTATGCATATGCCCAAAACTCTGACACATATATTCATAATTCATATATCGGATCATATCATACGTTTCTGCATATTGCAATTATTTTGATATCTATTCTCATTTCGTCTTTTTCAACGCTCTTCTTTATAGTAATATTGTTTAATTTTTTTTATTTTTTTATCCTTTTTTTAGTTGTTTCACACATAGAATTAGTGTATAATAAGTTTAACACATTTGAGAGGTGATATTCTCAAACAATACTTACATAAAGGAGAGATTCGCCATGGTATATTTAGTAACAGGCCCGAGAGGCAGCGGAAAAACTCAGCAGATGATCGATCTTGCTAACGAAAAAGTAAAAACATCTAACGGTAATGTAGTATTTATCAAAAAAAGCCATAAAGATACTTACACGGTTGACTTCAATATCCGTGTAATCCGCATGGCTGATTATCCGGACGTTCTAACGCTCGAAGAATTCGTAGGTTTCCTTTACGGTATGGCAGCCGGAAACCATGATATCGAAGCAGTCTTTATTGACAGTGTTTTAAAACAGGCTAACATCACTCTTGAAAGTCTTGCCGCTTTCCTTCACAAATTAAACAAGATTTCAACAGAAAACAATATTGATTTTTATCTCAGCATCAGCGCGGATAAAAAAGATATTCCCGGAATCGATTCATCTGATTGTACAGTTGTCAGCTAACTGCTGCATCTATATTTTATCGACAGTCACCTGTACAGCAAAACGGTTCACAGCGCTATTGACTGTGAACCGTTTTTTAATTCTTTTATTGTATTGTTTTCACTTCGGTAAGCGACAGAACCGTATTGCTCTTTTCGCCTTCTTTATATTCTATCGTCACCTGACTCCCACGTTATAGCGGATAATGTCAATAAAATCAACAACCGACACATCAAATATATCGTCAGATCCTTCCACCATAATATAGTAATGTGAGTTTCCTTCCACTACTCCCTGAGCAATTTTCGTAATCGGAGCCGTAATCGTCTGTACTTCCCTTACGTCTTCCTCTTCTTCTTTAATACCGTTTTCATACATTAAATCTGTATAAACGCTTTCACACTCGCTTACAGTATCGCCGATCGCAACGATCTGATATTTCTGAACATTTACCATCGCATACTTTTTCACAAGTCCCGCATCATCTTTAAGTGCAATAAAATATGTCGGTTCTCCTGAAATATTTAACAGTAAAGGAAACGTCGCAACATATTTCAAGTTCTGTACCTGTCCTTCTGCAGAAGACATCGCAGACGCCTCTGTCGCACCTTCAACTTCGTAAAATTTAGTTTCCATCGTACGCTGATTCATCAGAACAAACCCGACATTCGACTGATCGCCTGTGATCGAAGTAACTCCTGTATAAACCCATACATCATCGTTGATCGCCAGATAATTATATCCGTCCGTTGTGGCAAGACAGTCTTTCTGTCCGAGCACGCTGTTAAAATATCCATGCTTCAATGTTCCGTAATAATCGTATAATTGAACAAGAAGATCTGCCGAATATACGCGATCTACCCACTGCGGAACGTCTTTGACTTTATAATCTACCGTTTCTCCGGTAACTGCGTTGCAAAGCACAACCCGATCCACTGTCACACCGCCGAAAAGACCGATATTATATTTTTTCACAGGGCAAACCCAATACGGCGTACCTTCTTCGTCTACTTCAAAGCTTAAATCATTAAAAATATATGTCGGATACTTAAATCTCAAATGACGATAAATATTTCTGTTAAAATGATCGCTTGTCGTATATTTCATCCCTTTTTCAAGTTTCACAAGCTCCGTATTCTGTGTTGCCATATCAATCTTGATATACGCCGGTATTCCATCTGACTGATTCGTAAACCATTTGATGACGCTTGCGTATTTCAGCGGAGAAACACGTACAGGACGATCCTGGTAATTGATCTGTGAATAGAGCTCATCCACTTCAAACTGAGAAACCATATCAACCATACTTCCCATCTTTCTGTTACCCAGAAGCGTCGCAGAATCACGGTCAAGAAGCGGAATCTGATCAAAAGAAAGTTCCTCTATATCCTTTGTAAACTCTCCGGTCTCCACTTTCATAAGCTTTTGATATTTCTTTGCGTTCACTATCGGAGAGGAAAGAAGAGATCCCAACAGATATACCGCTACGATCACTACAAGAACCGTAAGAATCGCTTTTAATCCTTTCGATTCCTTCATCTCGTATCTGTTTAACTTTTTCTTCCTGACATAGATCAGCGCTGCCAAAACAACAAGAATCACAAGGAAGATCCAAAATTCTGTCGCATGAATGTTAACTGCAGGAAGAGCTACGTAATAGTAAACACCAAGCAACGCGATCACCGCCAGTACAACCGCTATCTTTCCACCTATTTTTTTCATATACTTTTCTTACCTTTCTGGAATCCCATTTTAAAGCTTCTCTCTAAAACCTCTTTCGCCAAAGATCAGGTGACAGTATCAGAAGATAAGGGAATATTTCCAATCTTCCGAATAGCATATCAAAACTAAACACAATCTTCGACAGCGCAGAAAACGCATGGAAATTATCGGTAGGGCCTACTTGTGAAATTCCCGGTCCTACGTTGTTTATTGTTGTCAAAACTCCGCTGAATGATGTGGCAAAATCAAAATTATCAAGCGAAACAAGCAGCACTGACACAATAATGATAAATACATATGCCGAAAAATAAATATTAATGCTGCGCATCGTATCTGCGCCTACTTTCTTTCCGTTCATCCTAACCATCGTCACCGCATTCGGATGAAGCATCTTATGAATTTCCTGACGGATCGATTTGCAAAGGATCATAAAACGACTTACTTTAATACCGCCTCCCGTTGATCCCCCGCATGCTCCGATCACCATAAGCATCATCAGTATCGTTTTAGATAACTCGGGCCACTGTTCAAAATCGGCCGTATAAAATCCCGTTGTCGTAATGATCGCCCCTACCTGGAACGAGGCATAGCGAAACGCGTGCGCCACTGTTTCATACATACTCAATATATTGATCGTAATCGTTACGATCGCCGCGGCAACTACTCCGAGATACACTCTAAGCTCTTCATTTTTCAACACGCTCTTCCAGTCTTTAAGCAACAGCAGAAAGTAGAGATTAAAGTTGATTCCGAACAAGATCATAAACACGGTGATCACGCCGTCAATATATGCGCTGTCATAAAATGCAACGCTCGCATTTCTGTTGGAGAATCCTCCTGTTCCCGCCGTACTGAACGAATGAACGACAGCATCATACAAATTCATTCCGCCAAACATAAGGAAGATCACTTCCGCGATCGTCAGAACAAAATACATCTGATACAACAGTTTTGCCGTATGACGAACTTTCGGAACGAGTTTATCCATCTCCGGTCCCGGCACTTCGGCCGCATAAGCGACATAGAATTATCCGTATCAAGAGAAGTGATCATCATCACAAAAACGAGCACTCCCATTCCGCCGATCCAATGTGTAAAGCACCGCCAGAAATTCATTCCTTTCGGAAGAGCCTCTATATTCTGCAAAATAGTAGATCCGGTCGTCGTAAAACCGGAAACCGTTTCAAAAACCGCATCAATATAATTCGGAATACAATCCGACAAAAAGAACGGAAGCGCTCCGAACAACGACCATAAAATCCACGCAAGTCCGACGATCACAAAGCCTTCCTTCCCGTAGATCTGTTTGTTCTCCGGCTTTTTCCTTCCCAATCCAAGATAAAGAGCAAATAATACCGCCGCCACTACAAGAAAATAAACTCCCGTTTTTTCTTTGTAAAGGAGAGACACCACCGCCGGTATAAGAAGCAAAAGCCCTTCCGTACCAAGCATTTTCCCCAGTATATACACTATCATCTTTTTATTCATCTTGCTGTACCTGCGCTATAATATCCGAAAGATCTTCCAGATGTTTTTCCATCGTAACAACAATCACGCTGTCTCCTGCCTCTATGCTGTCATTTCCATTCGGTATGATAATCTGACGCTTTCTTACGATACATGCGATCAGATTATTCGGTTTCACTTTCAAATCTTTCAACGTTATACCTGTATAATTCGTTTCATTTTTCACAATGAACTCCAATGCTTCTACTTTTTCGTCCACAAGTTGGTACATCGTCTCTACATTTGCGCTCTTTTGGGAGTTCTTTCTCGCTCTGACGTAACTTAAAATCGCATCTGCCGTTGCCGTTTTCGCCGAAACGATACTGTCGATACCGAAATCCGCTACCATTCTCGCCCTTCTGTCTTCATTCACTTTGGCAATAATCTTTCCCGCGCCCTGGCTTTTCGCATAAAGCGAAAGAATAATGTTTTCTTCATCGATTCCTGTCAGCGCAACAAATGCATCTACATTCTCCACGCCTTCTTCACTTAAAAGATCATGATCTGTCGCATCTCCGTGGATCACTGTTACTTTCGGAAGACAATCGCATAATTCTTCACACCGATTTTCGTCTTTTTCGATGATCTTTACATGCATTCCGATCTTACAAAGTCTCGCCGCCAGATAATAGGCACCCGGCCTCCTCCGCAAATAAGAACTTTCTTGATCTTTGTCTGAAGCTGACGTTTTCCATGCATTTTGAAAAACGCTTCCATCGCCTCATGCGCACCGGTAATATGAAGTTTATCCCCTGCCTGAAGTACATATTCCCCATCCGGTATAAATACTTTTCCCTCATGTTCTACCGCGCAAACAAGGATTTTGATCTGAAACTTTTTATAGATTGCCGCAAGAGACATTCCTACAAGACGATTGTCCTCCGAAACAGTAAACTCTATCAATTCAACTCTTCCTTTTACAAACGTCTCAATCTTACTCGCAACCGGAAACAGAAGCAGACGACTGATATCATTCGCCACAATCAATTCCGGATTCACCGCCATACTAAGATGAAGCTCTTCTTTTAAAAGACCGATCTGTTTAAAATAAATCGGATTACGCACGCGGGCGATCGTATGACGAGCTCCGAGCTTTCTTGCAATAAGACAGCTCAACATATTACATTCATCTGCCGATGTACATGCGATCACCAGATCTGCATGCGGCACATCCGCCGCTTTTTGCACGTCGGCATCCACCCCGTTTCCGTGGACGCAGAAAATATCAAGTCTGTCGATAGCAAACCGAAGTTTTCTTTCGTTACTGTCGATCATCACAATGTCATAATCATCCGCCGAAAGCTGACGGGCCAGTTTATATCCGACTTTCCCATCACCTATAATCACAATCTTCATTCTCTTTCCCTCTAACTGATTCTCTTAAATATCATTTTATAATTTTAAATTTTATGTCTGTATTTCTTGACAGTAGAGCAATTATAGCACCTTTACACATAAAGTACAATGATCTTTGCAAATTCTTAACGAACCGCCGTCATAAGAAAAGCAGAATACCGCACACCATAAAAGATGCGCGGTATTTGATCCTTTTTATAACAGAAATACCTGCCGGTCCGCAAACTGAGCATACCGTTCTTTTCTGTTCTTTTTTTTCTGTTTTACTCTTCCGCTCTTGCTGCGATCTCTTTCTCCTGTACATCAGACGGAGCCTGCTCATATCTTGCAAATTCATATGCGTATGTTCCTCTTCCGCCTGTCATGGAGCGAAGCACCGTACAATACCCGAACAATCCTGTCATCGGAATGTCCGCTTCGATCACTTGCTTTCCACCTGCGATCGGAGTCATGCCAAGCACTCGTCCGCGTCTCTTATTCAGATCTCCCATCACATCTCCCGTATAATCGTCCGGAACAGTCACTTTCAAAGAAGCGATCGGCTCAAGAAGTACCGGAGATGCCTCAAGAAATCCTTCTTAAACGCCTGGGTTGTAGCTGTTTTGAACGCCATTTCCGAAGAATCTACCGGATGATAAGATCCGTCATACAAAGTCGCTTTTACACCGACCACCGGATATCCGGCAAGAGGCCCTTTAAGAACCGATTCCTGCAATCCTTTTTCTACAGCCGGGAAATAGTTTTTCGGAACTGCTCCGCCGACTACGCACTCTTCAAATACATACGGTGTATCAAGATCGTGAGACGGTTCAAATTTCATCTTAACGTGTCCGTACTGTCCGTGGCCGCCGGTCTGTTTCTTATATTTCATATCTACATCCGAATTTTTGCGGATCGTTTCGCGGAATGCAACTTTCGGTGTCTCAAGCGTGATCTCCACTTTATATCTCGCCGCAAGTTTGCTTGCTGCGATCTCGAGATGCTGATCTCCCATTCCATAGAGAAGCGTCTGACGGTTCTCACTGTCATTTACCGACTTCAGAGTAACATCCTCTGCCGTCATTTTTGCAAGCGCCTGTGAAACCTTATCTTCATCGCCCTTTGTTTTCACCGTATACTTCATATATGTGTAAGGAACAGAATAATCTGTTTTCGCATAAGATACCGGATTTGCCTTTGTAGAAAGCGTATCGCCCGTGCGTGTACTGCCGAGTTTTGCGATAGCCCCGATATCTCCTGCAAACAGTTCGGAAACTTCCGCCGGTTTATTTCCGCACATTGTGTAAATCTTTCCGGGTTTCTCTTCTGCGTCTGCGTCTGCATTATATAAAATATCATCGCCTTTCAACACTCCGGAGCATACTTTTACGAATGAATATTTTCCAATGAACGGATCGACCATCGTCTTAAATACATATGCGGTCTTTGCTTTTGAGAATTCATAATTGCCTTCAAAAATCTCGTTTGTTCTGCGATTAATACCTGCGCATTTTCTTTTATCCGGACTCGGGAAGAATCTTACAATGTCAGAAAGCAGATTCGCAACGCCTTGCGCCTGCACGTTTGATCCCATAGCGACAGGAACGATATCTCCGTCCATCACTTCCGTACGCATTGCAGAGCGTATCTCTCTACCGAAAATTCTTCGCCGTTGAAATAACGCTCCATAAACTCTTCACTTGTCTCTGCGACAGCTTCCATAAGAGAGTCTCTCAAAATCTCAAGATTCGGTTTACAGTAATCAGGAATCTCGCACTCTTCTCTTTGCCCGATCTCCGTATATCTTCTTCCTGCATTTTTAATAACATTGATATATCCGACAAGTTTTTCGTTCTCGCGGATCGGCTGGAAATGCGGCGCGATCTTTTTGCCGTAACGGGTAGTCAGATCTTCTACTACCTGACGGAAACTTGCATCGTCAACGTCCATCTCTGTCACATAGATCATTCGCGGAAGGTTATACTTATCACACAGCTCCCAGGCTTTCTCCGTGCCTACCTGAACTCCCGCTTTGCCGGAAACAACGATGACCGCTGCGTCCGCCGCGCTTACCGCTTCTTCCACTTCTCCCACAAAATCAAAATATCCCGGTGTATCAAGAATGTTGATCTTCGCCTTTTCCCATTCGATCGGAACAAGACTTGTGCTGATCGAAAAACCACGTTTCTGTTCTTCTTTATCAAAATCACTGACCGTGTTAGATTCTGTCACTTTCCCCATTCGGTTCGTAACGCCTGATACATACAGCATCGCTTCAACAAGACTCGTCTTTCCGCTTCCGCCGTGTCCGAGCAATACCACATTTCTAATTTCGTCTGTTCTGTAAACTTTCATGCTGCCGCCTCCTTGATATGTAGTTATTTTGCATGTATTTCTTTCCTCTCGCCATGCACATCATAGGTATATTGTACTAAATTTTTTTTATAAATTACAACTATTTTATATATTTTTCACATATTTCTTATGCAGTTCAACATTGCAGTTCTCTTCCTGTTTCTGAGGAAAACAGTGTCGTCATACACGATAAGCATACGGTGCGGTTTTACGAACCGGATCGGCTTAACTATTACCATTACTTTGTTTACTTTTACAAGTCAGCGTGTTAAAATACCTCTATATTATAATAAGGAAAGGATTTTACTTTTATGTTTTCAGACATCACTCCTGCAAAAATCGGCTTTATCGGGCTCGGACTTATCGGCGGTTCTGTCGCAAAGGCGATCCGCACATACTTCCCCGATTATGAGCTGATTGCATTCGATAAAAATAAAGAAACTCTCGCTCTCGCAGTCCAGGAAAACATCATCGACACTTCCTGTTCTGCGATCGATGACAATTTTAAAGGCTGCAGCTATATTTTCTTATGCGCCCCCGTTTCATACAACACCGCCTGCCTTACCCAGCTAAAATCTCTGATCGATCCAGACTGTATTTTAACAGATGTAGGAAGCGTTAAAACTTCAATCCACGAAGAAATAATCTCGCTTGGTATGGAAGAAAATTTTATAGGCGGTCATCCGATGGCAGGTTCGGAGAAAAACGGATTCGCCAACTCAAAAGCTCATTTGATCGAGAACGCTTACTATATTCTCACCCCTTCAGCTAAAGTATCCGAAGAAAAAATCAATGCTTACCGGAACTTTGTTTCTTCTTTAAAAGCGCTGCCTATTGTCCTCGACTACAGGCAGCACGACTGCATAACCGGAACGATCAGCCATCTGCCTCACATCATTGCTTCTACACTTGTAAACTTCGTCCGGGATACCGATACGAAAGAAGAACTGATGAAAGCGCTTGCCGCCGGCGGTTTCAAAGACATTACGAGGATCGCATCCTCGTCCCCGGTTATGTGGCAGCAAATCTGTCTGAAAAACGGAAAAATATCTCGCATATTTTAGGACAGTATATCGAAGCACTCATACAAGCTAAACTTTCTATAGATACGGAAGATGAAAATGCGCTTTATACTTTATTTGAATCTTCCCGCGATTATCGTAATTCTATGCCTAACACCTCGCAGGGCCGATCAAAAAACAGTTTGCCGTATACTGTGATATTATTGATGAAACCGGAGGAATCGCGACGATCGCAACTATATTGGCAAGCAATAATATCAGTATTAAAAATATCGGCATTATCCACAACCGCGAATTTGAAGAAGGCGTACTCCGAATCGAATTTTATGATGAATCCTCCTCTTCCAAAGCTTCTGCGCTGCTGAAAAAATACCGATATATCGTATACGAAGTCTAAGAAAGAAACAATAATTTAAACAGGAGGAAAAAGCAATGGAATTAGCCGGTATTCAAGGATTAAAGGGAACAGTTTCCGTTCCCGGAGATAAATCAATTTCCCACCGATGCATCATGTTCGGATCGATTGCAAACGGAACGACGGAAATCCACAATTTTCTGAAAGGCGCGGACTGTCTTGCCACGATCCGCTGCTTTCAGTCTATGGGCATTAATATAGAAGAAACAGATCATACGATCACGGTCCACGGGAAAGGATTACACGGACTATCCGCTCCCTTAAATATCCTCGACGTCGGAAACAGCGGCACTACAACCCGCCTTTTGTCTGGCATTCTCGCGGGACAGAAGTTTGAATCAAAACTTTCGGGAGACGAGTCTTTAAACTCCCGCCCTATGAAACGGATCATCGAACCGCTTACAATGATGGGCGCAAATATTTCAAGTATTCTCAGAAACGGATGCGCTCCGCTGTACATCGCTCCGGGAAATCTGCACGGAATCCACTACGATTCCCCCGTCTCTTCCGCACAGGTGAAATCATGTATCCTGCTTGCCGGATTGTACGCAGAAGGAGAAACTTCGGTTACAGAACCGTCGCTTTCCAGGAACCACACTGAACTGATGCTGAAAGAATTCGGCGCTGACATACGGACTCTTCACTCGCTGTCAGGAACAGAAGCAACCGCATATATTAAACCGTACCCAAAACTATACGGTCAAAAAATCGTTGTTCCGGGAGATATTTCTTCTGCGGCATATTTTATCGCAGCAGGACTGATCGTTCCCGATTCGGAAATATTGATCGAACATGTGGGGATCAACCCGACCAGATCCGGTATTTTGAAAGTATGCGAAGATATGGGCGGCGATATCACACTTCTTAACGAACGATGTGAGGCCGGCGAAAAAATTGCCGACATCCTCGTCCGCACGAGCAGTCTGCACGGAATTACGATCGAAGGCGATATTATCCCGACATTGATCGACGAAATTCCGATCATCGCAGTCATGGCTGCCGTCGCAGACGGAACAACTGTCATCAAAGACGCCGCTGAACTGAAAGTAAAAGAAACTGACCGCATCGAAACTGTGACAGATAATTTAAAAGCGATGGGATGTAACGTCACCCCCACAGAAGACGGAATGATCATCACAGGCGGAACACTTCACGGCGCTTCGATCCACACCCTTCTCGATCACAGGATTGCAATGGCGTTCAGCATCGCGGCTCTTGTCGCTGACGGAACAACGAAAATCCTTGACAGTAAATGTGTGGACGTATCGTATCCTACTTTTTATGATACATTTGAACAATTATTATAATCGTATCCGAATTCATATAACTTCAAAAAAGTTATTTAACTTCCTTATTTTCAATGGTAAAAATCACGTTTTTGCTATATTGGAATTGAATAATATCAGTTTCTTAATAGAAAAAGGAGGGTACAATTTATGATTAAAAAGCTAATAAAAAAAGAAAAGAAGCAGCTTATCGCCCTATTCATATCACTTATATCTCTTATTATATTTTCTTTGCTGGACAATAAAATAGATAAAATTCTATTTTTCTTTATCGGGGATTTAATTATTATATTTGTCGACGTTTGTTTGGAACTTAAAAAATATTGGAAAAATAAAAAAGATAAAAAATAGCATTTTAAAAGAGACATTCATCGATCGCACTGTTTTCATTCGATCAGAAACAGTAAGATCATCGATGTCTCTTTTTTGTGACGGCAATAAACTAAGGTCCGGGCAACCCCGGACCTCAGCGACTGTTTACAATCGCGAAATGTGCCTTTTGGCACTTCAGACGATTGCTTTTACAGCATCTCTTTTCTTAATTCTTCTCCGCTTTTTGCGCTTAAATATGCCGGAGCGATATCGAACACTGTCTTGCATCCGCTCTGACCTTCCGCAGCAAGTCTGTAAGCTGCGCGGGCATATGCAACGATCACGGACGATGTAAACTCAGGATTAGAGTCTAATTTTAAGCTGTACTCGATCAAATGGCTGTTTTCTCCGTCCCAGCCTGTCTTTCCGCTTCTAAGTACGAAACCGCCGTGCGGGATTCCGCTGTGATCGCGTTTTAATTCTTCTTCACTTATAAAATGAACCGTCGTATCATAATCGGCAAAATAGTTCGGCATCGATTTGATCTCCGCTTCTACTTTTGCCGCGTCCGCGCCCTCTTCAAGGACAACAAAACACTCTCTTGTATGTTTCTGACGTGTCGTAAGTTCCGGGTTTTCTCCGTTTCGCACTGCCTCAAGAGCTGCTTCTGACGGAATCGTGTACTGTTTTCCGTCTTTTACGCCTTCTACTCTTCTGATCGCATCTGAATGACCCTGGCTTACTCCTTTTCCCCAGAATGTATAATCTTTTCCGTCAGGAGGATCGCGTTTGCATACAATCTGTTTAAAGAGAACATACCCGGATCCCAGCCTACGGAAATAATTCCGACTTTTCCACTCTCCTTCGCCGCAGCATCCACATTCGCAAAATGCTCCGGAATGCGGGCATGTGTGTCAAAACTGTCAATTACATTAAACAGCTTTGCAAACTCCGGCGTCTGTTTCGGAAGATCTGTCGCGCTTCCTCCGCAAAGAATCAATACGTCGATCTTATCTTTCCAGTCTGCGGCGTCATCCACACTGCATACCGGAACTCCTTCTGTCAAAATTGTCACGCCTGAAGGATCTCTTCTTGTAAATACTGCCGCAAGTTCCATATCATCATTTTGTTTTACTGCACATTCTACACCTCTGCCTAAGTTACCATATCCCAAAATACCAACTCGAATACTCATTGTCTGCACTCTCCTTTTTGAATATTTTTCGCATAGCCCTTCCCGTGACAACTCACGTTTTTCAAACTATCACTTTGCTATTATACAATCGTCAAGATAAGTTTTCAATGCCATTTTTTTGAATATTTTGTGAGTATTTCTGATCTCTTACTTTCAAAACTGTAAGTGTATAACGCGCCGTTGATTGTTATAATCTAAACAGACAGAAGCCGAAAGGAGTATTCTTATGGAACATATATTAAAACTGGAACAAGTCAAAAAATATTACGGCGGAGCTGCCGGAAATATTACGAAAGCGGTAGACGGCATTCCATGGAAGTAAACAAAGGAGAATTTACTGCGATCATGGGTGCAAGCGGATCAGGCAAAACAACGCTTCTAAACTGTATTTCCACGATCGACACCGTAACCGCAGGACACATTACTGTCAATCATCAGGATATTACAAAAATCAAAGAAAAAGACTTTGCCTCATTCCGACGAAAGAATCTGGGATTTATCTTTCAGGACTTTAACCTTTTAGACACATTAACTATAGAAGAAAATATTTCTCTCTCGCTCATCATCAATAAAGCGAACCCGTCTTCGATCGAGCGGCGTGTCCATGCGATTGCCGACAAATTAGGTATCCGCGATATTTTATCGAAATTTCCTTACGAAGTTTCCGGCGGTCAGAAGCAGCGCTGTGCCTGCGCAAGAGCATTGATCAACGAACCGAATCTAATCTTAGCCGATGAACCTACCGGTGCTTTAGATTCCCGTTCATCGAGATTATTACTGGAAACAATGTCTGATATTAACCGGAAAATGCATACGACAATTTTAATGGTAACTCATGATCCGTTCAGCGCCTCTTTTTGCGAGCGTATCCTGTTTTTAAAAGACGGAAAATTATTCAACGAAATATTCAAAGGAGAAAAAAGCAGAAAAGAATTTTTCAATGAAATATTGGATATATTGACCTTGCTCGGAGGTGAATTGGGAAATGTTAGGTAAACTGGCTTATCGAAACGCAAAAAGAAGTATCAAAGATTATTTGATCTATCTGATTACAATAACACTTTCTTTTTCTTTAATACTTGCGTTTAATCTTGTGGCAAGTTCTGATGAGGTTGCAGCGCTGTCATCCGGAATGAGCACATTTAAAAATGTATTGATCTTCGTAAATATCGTCATCGTATTTGTAGTATGTTTTTTAATCAACTACACGACGAAATTTATGTTTGAAAAAAGAAGCAAAGAATTCGGAACATATATGCTGCTCGGTATCAAAAAAACATCAATCGCCCGTCTGCTTGTAACGGAAAATATATTAGTAGGAATCTTTGCATTTATTTTGGCAATCCCTATCGGCTTTGTATTCAGTCAGTTTATATCTGTAATCATCGTAAAACTGCTCAAAATACCGAAAACAATCTTCATCTTTGTAAACTTTGTGTCTATCGGAATGCTGGCTGTTTACTTTCTGCTGATCTACCTTTTAGTTCTTCTAAATCTGTTAAGACGAATAAGGAAAATGACTGTACACGATTTTCTTTACTTTGAAAAGCAAAATGAAACGAAAATGTTTCACGGAAACAGAAAACGAAACATTTTATTTCTATTGAGTATCATACTCGGAATTGCCGCTCTTGCCCTTTGGGCTTCCCGGTGGACACTGGAAAAAAACGGAGCACAGGAAACGCTCACTTATTTAATTATCAGTATGTCGATACTGATCGTAAGTATGTACGGCATTTGTGCCACATGCGCAGACATGTTATTGTCCGCTTTATTGAAAAGCAAAAAAATAAAATACAAAAAAGATTACCTTTTTACAGCCAGAACGTTTGCGTCAAAGGCGCGGACAATGAGTTTTACGTTCGGAACTCTTTCTATGCTGATCCTGCTTTCTTTATTATGTTTAAATTATTCAAGCATATGCAAAGGAGTCTATCATAGAAGTATTGAATTAACAGCTCCTTACGACGTTGATATTTTCGATTATGAACAGCCTTTTGACGATTTTAACGAATATCTTCGTGTGATAGATGAAGATTATACGATAAACGAATCAATCGAATTTAATATTTACAAAGATCCTGCCCATCAAATACAAAATTACTACGATGTTCAATTTTATAATTTTGATCCGGTAATGAAATTAAGCGACTATAATAAATTATTAAAAATGCGCAGCTTAACTCCGATCGAGCTAAAAAGCGACGAATATTTCCTTGTCACCGACCGCCAGTTGTTATATAAAGTGGAAGGTAACAACGAGATCCAAAATATCCGGTTCGCAGATCAAAAGCTGCATTTAAAAGGAATCGATACAAACTCCTTTTGGTATACTATGAATAATACAGGCAGATTTACGGTAATTGTTCCCGACAAATATGTCAGCGGATTAGAAATAAGCGAAAAGCATCTGATCGCAGACACGAAAGAAGATACAACATCTAAATTGGAAGAAAAAATAAAAACGGATTTAAACCATCTGCTCGTCACAAAAAATGATGACAACGAGACAATCCGCGAATATTACAGAGTCAATGTAAGAGGTACTGCTGTCGAGGAACAAAATACAATGACTGCAATGATCGCAAGCCTCTGCCTGTATATTGCTTTCATCCTGATCTCTGCAGTAGGTACAATTCTTGCGATACAATCGTTGAGCGACTCTGCAAAATATAAATACCGCTACACGACACTGCAAAGGCTCGGCGTAAACGATTCTTCTATTTTTCGGACGATCCGCAGACAATTACTTATCTTTTTCTTTGTACCTGTCATTTGTCCTGTGATTGCCGGATTTTGTATGTTAGCTTCTATGAATAATGTTTATCATATCATGCTGGAAAGCAGATATACTTACCTGCTCTATTTTATAAGCGGATTAGCGATTTTCTTTTTCATATACGGTATTTACTGGATCACGGCTTACATCGGCTTTAAACGAAATATCAATGAGGAGAGTTAGATTTTTCTGGCTCTCCCGCCGTAATTTTATTATAATAATAAATCAGGAATACTAAGCAAAAGGATCACCGCAATTACAAAAAGCAAATCAAGAGGTACGGAAAATGAAAATTGCAATTATAGAAGATGACAAAATCACCCGTCTCGAACTTTCCAAATTACTGAACTCGCACGGATATGAAACTGTTTTATTAACAGATTTCGAGAATTTATCAGAGGAATCAAAAAAATATTCTTTCGATCTGATCTTACTGGATATTAATCTTCCATACGAAAACGGATATGAAATATGCAGGAAGATGAAAAAGCTCATGTCTGTACCGATTATTTTTGTGACAAGCAGGGACACAAGCGCCGACGAACTGCTAAGTATTCAGGCAGGAGGGATCGATTTTATCACGAAACCATATGACACACTTATTCTCCTGGAGAAAATCAAACGGGCACTTCAATTATCAAATCCGAATAATTTCCGGGAACTTACAAAAAAAGACTGCACTCTCGATCTTCATTTGTCCGTATTAAAATACGAAGGAAAAAGTATCGAGCTGACAAGGAACGAATTTCGCATTTTATATTATTTTTTCATGAACGAAGATAAGATCATCAGTAAAGAAGAGCTATTAGAAAAACTATGGAACGATAAATATTATTTAGATGAAAACGTACTGCTTGTTAATATGACCCGGTTAAAAAAAGAAAATGAAAGAAATCGGAATTATTCATCTATTAGAAAATATAAGAGGAAAGGGGTGGAAGTTGTGAGCTTTTTGACATTTTTAGAAGGGAAAATATCCGAATTATTATTTCAAATTTTCTTTCTTTCAGGCATTGTATTTCTCTTGATTTTCTACGATGTAGATTCATCATTTATTATTTTATCGGCAGTCCTTTTTCTTTCGGCGCAAATCTCTTTTCTATGGTTTTCATTTCAAAAGAAACAAAAAGATTCACAACGCATTATTAATCTTGCAGATGAGCTTCAAGAGAGCTATTATATCTCAGATATTTTGCCAAAGCCGGGCGACCCTCAGAACAAAGCCTACTATTATGCGTTAAAAAAAGCGTGCAAAGCTATGAATGACAAAATCTCACAAATCGAAAAAGAAAAACAAGAATACGAAGAATATGTAGAAAGCTTCGCGCATGAGATCAAAATTCCGATCGGCGCGTTATCTTTGACTTTTGACAACACAAAAAAACTATGCGCTGAAAAAAGAAACCGACAAACTCTATCGCCTTACAGAACAGATGCTTTATTATGCGCGAAGCGAAAGTACAGAAAAAGATTATTTTGTAAAAAAACTGAACTTAGAAGAAGTCATACACAACGTCATTTTAAAGTTCCGCCATGATCTGATCGATCACAAAGTCATAATAGAAACTCATGCGATTGACCAGATCGTCTACACAGATGAGAAATGGCTGACTTTCATACTGTCACAGATCATACAAAATTCGATCAAATACTTTGACAAACAAGAAAATAAACTTACGATAACCGGTCAGGATAACGACACAAATATTATCCTTTCGATCAAGGACAACGGCTGCGGCATCTCCTCTTCCGACCTGTCAAGAGTATTTGAAAAAGGGTTTACCGGATCTGACCGGAGCAAATCGAACTCAACAGGCGTAGGGTTATATCTCGCCCGAAAACTTTCCTTTCGTCTGGGACTAAAATTAGATATTGCATCCGAAGAAAAAGAATATACCATATTACAGATCACTTTTCCGAAAGGAACGGTTCACCGGATCTGAAAATCTATCCTCTGTTTGCCAGGTAGCTTTCCGTCAGCGCAACCGCATCTAAAATGCATTGGTCGCAGCTTACTCTTTGCTTTCCGTCCACAACGCTTTTGAGTTCACGGCAGTAATATGTTCCGTTTTTCTCTTTAAACCGATTGGCGTATTCTTTTACTTTCTTATATGTATCTGCTTTTGTAAGTTTTCCGTTGTCAGGATTTCCAACGCTATTATCCAGTCCCATCACCATAAACATACCAGTAACCGCACCGCATATGTCCATCATGCCCATACCGAAACCAAAACCTTCAGCAATACGAAACATCGTTTCTTCATCCACTCCAAACTCCTCACAAAAAGAACATGCCACTGCTTGTGAGCAATTATATCCTTTCTTATGATATTCCAAAGCTTTCTTTGCTCTTTCATTCATTTCTTGCATTTCATTGATTTCCATACTCATCCGTTTCTCCTTTTTTATCTTATCTTGTTCTTTTCAAACTCATTTCCAACTTTGTTTATCGCCATAGCCTGCGTCATCCTCCCAATAAAATATCAGATCAAAACGGCGTTTTGCCAGATGGCTTCCGCGTAAAAGTATAACAGGTGAAGAAAAGATATGCAACCATTCCCGTATCTTCACCTGCACAGCCCTCACTACACGTCTCTTACGCTTCTTCCGCCGCTCGCTGCATATCGTTCCTACATCTTTTCTTTCTCACCGATCTGTTCTTCGATCCGTAAGAGTCTGTTGTATTTTGCCACTCTCTCAGACCGGCATGCGCTCCTGTTTTGATCTGCCCGGTATTAAACGCCACGGCGATATCAGCGATGATCGTATCTTCTGTTTCTCCGGAACGATGCGATACAATTACATTATAACCTGCTTCCTGAGCTGTTTTTATCGTCTCGAACGTTTCACTTAAAGTACCGATCTGATTAACTTTTATGAGTATCGCATTAGCGGCTCCAAGTTCGATCCCTTTTCTCAATCTCTGCGCATTTGTGACAAAAAGATCATCTCCTACAAGCTGGACTCTGTTTCCAATCTTTTTCGTAAGCTTTTCCACCCGTCCCAATCTTCTTCATCAAGCGGATCTTCGATCGAAAAAATCGGAAATTCTTCAACAAGTTCCTCATAATAAGAGATCATCTCTTCTGTCGTCCGCACGACAGGTTCTCCTTTTTTTCCCTTCTCCCGCGAAAATATATCCGCCTTTTTCTTCAATATACAGCTCAGACGCCGCCACATCAAGCGCGATCATAATATCCCGCCCCATACGGTATCCTGCCCTTTCTGCCGCATCCCTTATCGTCCGAAGCGCTTCTTTCGTATCTGCAAGTTCAGGCGCAAATCCGCCTTCATCCCCAACTCCTGTCTGAAGACCTTTTCCTTTCAGAACCGCTCTTAGCATATGATAGATTTCCGCACAAATACGAAGTCTCTCCCGAAAAGAAGTCTCTCTTACCGGAACGATCATAAACTCCTGTATGTCTAACGGGTTATCGGCATGTACTCCGCCATTTAAAATATTCATCATCGGAACCGGCATCTTCTTCGCCTGAACCCCTCCCAAATATCTGTATAAAGGAATATTCAGTCCTTTCGCCGCCGCTCTTGCCGCCGCCATGGACACTCCTAAAATCGCGTTTGCACCGAGGTTGCTTTTATTTTCTGTTCCGTCCGCTTTACAAAGAGCACGGTCGATCTCCTTTTGATCGAACACGTTCATTCCTATCACCGCTTTTGCCAGACAACTGTTCACATTTTCAACTGCCCGCTCCACTCCTTTTCCTCCGTAACGCTCTTCCTGATCCCGAAGCTCCACAGCCTCATATTTTCCTGTTGAAGCGCCGGATGGAACTGCGGCTCTGCCGACGATATTTTCCCCTGCGAGAACTTCAGCCTCAATCGTAGGATTTCCCCGTGAATCTAATATTTCCCTTGCAAATATATCCCGAATCAACATCTCTTTATCCATATACTGTCTCCTTATTTATTTTCTTTCTTTCTATTCTTTTATTAATACATTATCTCCTCATTTTTATACTTAATGCGTTGACTTTTTATTTTTAGAAGATTACAATTCGAGTAGAGTTTTTAATTTCATACTTTGGAGAAAATAAAATGAATAAATTAAAACATTTCTTTATGCTTACATTCAGCACGCTTCTTATTGCATTCGGAACATACTTTTTTAAATTTACGAATAATTTCACTTTTGGCGGAATTACCGGTCTTGCCGTTCTTATCGCTAAAACCGGACTCATTTCGGCAGGTGACTTTAACTTTATCGCAAGCATGATTCTGCTCATCATCGGAATGTTCATCCTCGGGAAAAAATTCGCCGCAACTACCGCCTACTGCAGCATCCTTCTCTCCGTTTCGCTCTCGGTGCTGGAACGGCTCTTTCCTATGCACTCTCCTTTTACCGATGAACCGATGCTTGAATTATGTTTTGCCATAGCTCTTCCGGCGCTTGGATCGGCGATTCTTTTTAACATCGGTTCTTCCAGCGGCGGAACAGATATCATCGCAATGATCCTGAAAAAATATTCCAGCTTCGACATCGGCAAGGCATTATTGATTTCAGATGCATTGATAACGGCATCCGGATTTTTTATTTTCGATATAGAAACCGGACTGTTTTCCCTGCTCGGACTTTCTATTCGTTCTTTCATGATCGACACATTTATCGAAAGCTTTAACCTGTCGAAATATTTTAACGTCGTATGCGATAACCCTGAGCCGATCTGTGATTACATCGTACATACGCTCGGACGAAGCGCCAGCGTGTGTCTCGCCAAGGGAGCGTATTCAGGAAATGATAAATACATCATCCTCACTGCTTTAAACAGAATGCAGGCTGTGCATCTTCGCAACTTTATCCGTGAAAATGATAAAGAAGCTTTCATCCTTATCTCAAACACAAGCGAGATCATCGGAAAAGGCTTTCACAGCGTATAAATCACAAAACGCGCAAAAAAGCATTCCAAAATCATAAGCGGCTGGCAAAGCCTTAGGAAAACCCGGACTTTGTCTCGTCGCCGTTACAACAGGAGGCTGTAATTCTAACAATTAAATTCTTGTCAGAATTACAGCTCCTTACAATACATATCATTAATTATAATTCATGATAATGCGGAATAATATCTTCATAATGTCCGTCATTCATTTCAAACCCTTTTGGAATCGTTCCTAAACGGACAAAACCAAGCTTTTCATAAAGTTTCAAAGCTCCTGCATTGCTTTTCACAACCGCATTAAACTGTAAAATGCGAAAGCCGAATTTTTTCCCATTTTCATGCAATGTTTTACAAGCATTTCCCCGATATGAAGTCCCCGCATATCTTTTCGGACAGCATAACTTGCATTACATATGTGACCGCATCTTCCGATATTATTCGGATGCAAAATGTACATTCCGACAATTTCTTTTTTCTCTTCGTCATAAGCGATCCCCGTAAATGTCTGCTCTTTAAAAAACAGATCTCCTGTCGACTCTGTAAGAGTCTCTTTCTGTGGAAATGCGATCCCTTCTTTTACAACTTCGTTCCAGATGGCAATCGTTTCTTTTACATCCTCTTCCGCATACTGTCTGATCTTAATATCCACACTATTTCCTTCTTTCGTATCTATGATTTAATGAAAAAATGATCCCCGATCTGGATTCCCCAGTTTCCGTTTCCGAAGGAAAGGCAATCGCCAATCGGATTACTTCCCGCAAGAGCGTCTGCCGCTGCCTGCATCGCTGTCTCTGTATAGCCTCCCGACGAAAGAACCGAATCAAGCCACCCTGTCATCGCCGGTCCGAACTGCCCAGACTGATAGATCACTTCACTGATCGTATTCGGATAAGAACCGCTTCTCACACGATTCATTACAACTGCTCCGACTGCAACCTGACCTTCATATGGCTGATTTCCCGCTTCGCAATAGATAAGAGCGGCAAGAAGTTCCTGCTCCCCTGCCATAACATTCGCCGCTTCCAACTGTGTCGCTTCCAAAGCCGCTGCCTGTGCTGCTTGTTCTTCGGCAATTCTTGCTTCTTCTGCGGCTCTTTCTTCCTCTGCCCGAATCATTTCTTCAATACGGACAGCCTCTGTTTTCCATACGTCTCCTGCCGTTTGAACGCTTTGCGAAACCTGTTTCGTTCCTTTGATCATACTAATCGTACCGTCCACAACTGAATCCCCGATCTGAACGGCTATTTCACCTCCCGCATAACGGAGATCTCCGGCGGTATTCATCTTTGTCCCGGGACTTGTAAATCCCGAAAGCAGCATAACACTTGACACTGTAAGATGCAGCGCCACAATCATTCTTTTTTTATTATAATTCATATACTCCTCCTCGTAAACATTTGCAATATCTTCACAATATATTTTTAATAATCCCCTTTTAAAATATATGTGTTGTTTTCATATTTATTACAGATATTACAAAAATGTTACGACTGGGATTGTACTACAAAGAAAAGAAGTTGTCAACTTTTTTCTTTCTCATTTTTTGCTGCATCTTTTTCTGCCGCAAAAAACAGTCCTATCCGCATCTTTTCAAAACAAAGATACAGATAAGACTTTCATCTACTTGATCATTTACGCAAAAACATTGCGATCCGCTTATACAAAAGAAATGTAACCGCCCCGTTTATTCCCGCTTTTATCACATTGAAGCCGATAATAAACGGCATTAATTTCCATACGACATCTTTTGATACTCCCATAAACATCGGAGTAATCAATAAATTTGCCCCGACCATAACAACTGCCATTGCAGCCATTCCCGCCGTCAATCCAAAAACAGCCGTTGCCTTTGTCTTTTTTCTGTTGTAGATCATTCCAGATACGAGGACAAGAACACCCGTAGCGATCATATGCATCAATATCCCATACAGTCCGCTCCCCGCACTCACTGTCAGTCCCTGAACAACCGCCGTCACAACTGTCAAAACAAGCCCAGCCTCCGGTCCGAAGGCAAATGTTCCGATCAGAATAGAAATATCCGCCGGATCATACTCTAAAAACGGCACTGCCGGAAAAATCGGAAAATGAACAAGATATACCATCGCTACCGATATGGCTACCATCACTCCCATTTTACCATTTTCACTGTTTTCTTCTTACTCATCACCATTTTTACCGTTCCTGTTTCCTCTTCCATTTTTTCTTCTCCTTTTTTTCGTTTCTGCAATTTTATAATAAACATCCACCCGCCTAGCGGGTGGTTTTCATTTTCGGGCATAGCCTAATATTACTAGCCACGCACAAGTGCGTCTTTTATTGGCCTGCCAGCCACGCGCAGGATTACTTGCTACCCGTAAACGGGTCTCGCGGATCGAATAGACTAATCTGATCCATTTCCTTATCTTGT
>ENA-OQAA01000378-OQAA01000378.1-human-gut-metagenome-genome-assembly--contig:-NODE-378-length-31499-cov-4.189373_pt1 | contig 31499 bp, 39 predicted proteins | sample MGYA00242489_ERZ504515 | MGnify/ENA primary metagenome ERZ504515 (study PRJEB26092, sample SAMD00036237) | human gut metagenome | host: Homo sapiens | study: EMG produced TPA metagenomics assembly of... | reverse complement strand
ACAGTCAGCGTTTTCAGTTGTTCTTGTGACAATGTAATTTTACCTTCTTTCATAGCTTTAATAGAATACCAAAAAGAGACAAAACCTCAAGTGAATCTTAAGGAGACATTATCACAAGTTAATAACAATGATTGTTCAAATTTCTTGACATTTTTTGTCAAAGAGGTTATTATGGATACGGTCAAAGATGTAACAGTTTATCCCACGCCATTCGTAAAACCGCACTGCGTGCTTATTGTGGCTGACGCCACTGTTTTACTCATAAATAGGCGCTTAGCACATACAGATGTCCGCTTGCAAAAACATGCAGGCATGTTTTGTGCTTCACACACACTGTATGGCTAAACTGTTACTAAAAAATTACATATAGATTGATGACAAGGGGAGCTTGTGTTACAGGCTGAGAGGAAGTTGGGAACTTCGACCCATAACCTGATTTGGATAATGCCAACGTAGGGATTATGTTATGAGTGTTTATACCTTTTGTTTTCAATCTGAGAACAGGAGGTTTTTTATGTTTGATTTACTTGTAAATGCAGAAGGCGGGCTGACAACTGCGGGATATGTTGTCACGATATCCGTCGGGATCGTACTTTTTCTGGCGGCAGTATTTTTCGCGGGAAAGAGATCTAAGCGTCAAAAAATGACGACAAAGCAGCTAGTATTTTGTGCGGCTGCAATGGCCCTGGCGTTTGTTACGTCTTATGTAAAGATTTTTCAGATGCCATGGGGAGGCAGTGTGACATTATGCAGCATGCTGTTTATTGTACTTGTGGCAACTGGTACGGTGTCGGAACAGGAGTTTTGGTAGGTCTTGCTTATGGAATCCTGCAGTTTATACAGGAACCGTATGTACTTTCTTTTTTCCAAGTGTGCTGTGATTATATTCTGGCATTTGCAGCTCTTGGTGTGGCAGGATTTTTTGCAAAAAGAAGCACGGACTGCTTAAAGGTTATATCGCGGCAGTTTTGGCAAGAGGTGCGTTTCACGCACTTGGGGGATATTTGTATTGGATGGATTACATGCCCGATAACTTCCCGAAATCATTGACAGCGATCTATCCGATTGCATATAATTATAGCTTTCTTTTGGCGGAAGCGGCGATTACGCTCGTGATCATTTGCATTCCTGCCGTGGCAAAGGGACTCGGTAAGGTAAAGCAGATTGCGGCGGAATAAAATAAAATTCACATGTGTAAAGATGACAGGCGGTTCGGAAATAAAGAAATTTCCGGATCGCCTGTTATCGTTTGTGGTATAATGATTGCACGTTGTGCAATCCAAGCCGATTGCCCGGCTTGCCGCCACAAAAAGTGGCGGATTATACCGGCGATCCACTGCTTGGAAAGGAAATGTATGAAAGGAAATTCCCGACGGCCTTTTATAAGAAAAATTTAAGAATTACATCGAGTTTTTTTTAACAGTGGAAGTGTACTGTTTATATCAGATAAAGGAAAACGAGAGGAGAGAATGATGGCAGAGGAAATGAATATGGGAGAGGTTGTCATGGTTGTTGATGACAACAAAGAAATTGTATATTCGATCAGTGAACTTTTAAAATACGAAGGATACCGGGTGATTCCGGCGTATGATGGAATGGAAGCGTTAAACTTGCTTGAGCAGAATCCGGTAGATTTAATTCTGCTTGATGTTATGATGCCACGGTTAAATGGCTTGTCTGCTCTTATGAAGCTTCGGGAGAAATACAGGATTCCGGTTATTATTCTTTCGGCAAAGACGGAGGAAAGTGATAAGGTATCGGGACTTGTGCTTGGTGCGGACGATTATGTGGAAAAGCCCTATAATCCGGCGGAGTTGATGGCTCGCGTGAAAGCGCATTTGAGGAGATACAGGGCGTGGGGAGGCGAGCTTCCGAAGGAAAATGATGATCAGATCATAAACGGAGGCCTTGTACTTGACAAAAAACAGCGGATCGTACTTGTGGAAGGGGAGGAAGTGAGGCTGACGGCTACGGAGTATAAAATTTTAGAACTTTTGATGGAACATCCGGGGCAGGTGTTTTCTTCGGAGCAGATTTATGAAAATGTCTGGCAGGAATCGGCAAACTATACAGTGGAAAACACGGTAATGGTTCATATCAGACACATTCGGGAGAAAATTGAGATTGATGCAAAGAAACCAAGATATGTAAAGGTGGTGTGGGGTATTGGATACAAAATGGAAAAATATTAAGTCAAAGGCGAAAAGTTTTTTAGAGAAATGCTGGCTTAGCAGTACAGGGATTGCAGTGAAACTATTTTGTTTTGTGCTGGCAGGGTTTGGAATCGCATTCTGGTATAGTGTTGTAGTGTACCGTACGTACCATCGACCGGAGAATCATTGTTTTTCGGGATATTGGGAAATGCTTTATTTGGAGCAGGGCAGATGATACTGACCGCATTTCTCATTATGAGGAAATTCCGTGAATGGGATCCGGGAGAAAAGGATGCGTATGTGAAATGGCAGAACAGGTGGAAAATCAGGAATCGCAGACTGCAGTGGATAGGCGGAACAGCTCTTTTGATCGCTTTGTGGTATATGTCGTACTTAATGAACGGCGGAATGTATATAGGAACAGGATGGCAATACAATTATGCATCGGGTTATGTCATGATTTTATCGGCGCTCGTTCAGTTTGTGCTTGCCGGAGCGGTGATGAATCACTTTAAAAAGAAACAGTTAGACATGATCATGTGTAATTTTGAAAAGATAAATCAAAACAGGATCAAAGAAGCGCTAGAGATCGAGCGAAAGAGTCTTGAAAAAGTATCGCGCAGCATCAGCTCAGAGTAGATCTTATTACAAATGTTTCCCATGATCTGAAAACGCCGCTTACGTCGATGGTCGGCTATATTGAACTGATCAAGAGGAAGAATTAAGCGATATTGTCCGCGATTATGTGGATGTGATTTCAGAGCGGCAGAGAAACTAAAAGAAATGATCAACAGTTTATTTAATCTTGCAAAAGCAAGCAGCGGAAATGTAGAGCTGCATCCGGAGCCGTTCGAGGTAAATCGGATGATCGAACAGATCTTTGCGGATATGGATGACAGGATAAAAGAAAGTCATTTGGAATTTGTTACCGATCTGACAAAAGAAGATACACAGCTTATATCGGACAATTCTTATTTTTACAGAATCTGCCAGAATCTGATTGAAAATGCGTTGAAATATTCTGCAAAGGGAACGCGTGTCTTTGTGAAAACGAAGCTTTTGCAGTCGGAAGGAAAAGAGGAAGTATGGCTGGAAGTAACAAACACATCGGGATATCCGATGGATTTTACAAAAGAAGATATTATCGAAAGGTTTGCAAGAGGAGATAAGGCAAGAACCGGAGACGGAAACGGACTTGGACTGGCGATCGTAAGTACTTATGCCAAAGCGCTCGGGGGAGAATTTGATATATTGATCGACTGCGATCAGTTTAAAAGCCTGTTTGAAATTTCCGAAAAAGACAACATAATTTTGATTATTATGCAGAAGAATGCAGAAAAGCAAAAATCACCCGTTTCTTATGTGAGTATATTACTTTATGATGATTCGGGTAATTTTTTGCTTTTTTACTCTCGCAGCGCAGATAGTCCAAGTCCGGGTCTATCTAAGATTTTATCGGCTGCTTACAATTTTGGAACATGCTTTTTAGAACTTCCGGCGATAGTTTTATGGGTTATGTATATATAGTAGATGATAAATGCAAGCGCTGTGATAACCCATGTTACCGGATAGCTTAAAATAATCGCCGATATCGTCGGTGAGATTTTCAGCATGGCGGCAAGCCATGCGATGCGAAGGACGCAGACGCCAAGCAGAGTAATGGCTACCGGAACGACGACGTTTCCGACTCCGCGCAGCGCTCCGGCGATAACTTCGATAAAGACATATACAATGTACCATGGCGTGATCAGAACGAGCATGTCGCATCCGATTTCAATTACATGACTGTCGTTTGTAAATAACCGGAATAAAAGGAATCGTGCGGCGATCAGAAAGACAACAAGTACGGCGGAAACAATAAAATCCATAAGAAGGCATACGCGGGTACTTTTGCGTACGCGATCCATTTTTCCGGCGCCGTAGTTTTGCCCTACGAATGTTGTGATCGCAATTCCGAACGCAGTGCTGACCATCCAAAAAATTGCGTCCAGTTTTCCGTAGGCTGACCATGCGGCGGTTGTGTCCGTGCCGAAAGTGTTGACAGCAGATTGAATGGCAATATTTGTAATAGAGAACAGGATCGCTTCAAATCCGGTCGGCAGTCCGAGTTTTAACTGCATTTTCAAAATCGAACCGTGGAAACGGATCTGTTTGACGGAAAGTTTTAATATGCCTTCAGAGCGCATCAGTTTTAAAGTGACAAGTACGGCGCTTACAGCCTGTGCGATGAGGGTGGCAACGGCAACTCCCATAACACCCATATGGAATACGATAACGAATAAAACGTCAAGCACGATGTTGATGATGCAGCAGACGATCAAATAATAGAGCGGACGTTTGGAATCTCCGGTGGCGCGCAGTATTGCCGATCCCATGTTGTAAATGAGGACGAAAATGATTCCGGCAAAGTAGATCCTTAAGTAAACGGCGGAATCTGCTACAATATCGGCAGGCGTATTCATCATCTCTAAAAGAAACGGAGTCAGAATTATTCCTGATACGGTAAGGATCAAACCTCCGAAAGCGGCGATCGCGTAAGCTGTGTGAAGACCTTTATTTGCAGAGCGGGAGTCTTTCGCACCGAAAAATTGTGCAATCGTTACGGATGCCCCGGAAGAAAGCCCGGTAAAAAATCCGACTACAAAAGCAACGATCTGAGCAGAAGAACCTCCTACTGCGGCGAGAGCTTCTTTTCCGACGAATTGACCGACGATAACACTGTCAATCGTGTTGTATAGCTGTTGAAAGAAAGTCCCGAGTAAAATGGGAAAGAAGAAAAGTAGAAGCTGCCGCCAAATAATGCCTTCTGTAATCTGGTTTTTCTGAATGTTGGTAGACATAGAACCATCTCCTTTCAATAATTTTCGGTATTAGGCGTTTTGTGAAACGCCTAATATTATATATGAAAAGCGAGGTAAAACCAAGTGAAATTCAAACATATGTTGTTTTGCGGAGCTGTTTTCAAAGATGATAAAAATAAAATAAGAAAGAGCCGAGTCTTTAAGATTTTAAAGATTTTGGAAATCCGGAACAGCTCCGTTCACTTTGTCCGTCGTCTGTCGGATGAATATCATCTCTTACAGAAGCAAGAGTGCGATTAAACAAAGATTCGATCTCTTCGGATAAGGTTTTCATTGCTTCCATATATATCTGTGCTTTAAACTCACAAGTCTGTGAGGTACAAGTTTGTGGGTTGCATTGCTGATGATGCCGTTCTGCCTGATGTCTGCGGCGTTCTTGCCCGATTCGAAGATAGAGTGTCCGCAATAGCGTGGAGTTCTGTCTGTTTGTCAGATCCAGATAGCGGGATACCATATCAGGATCACCTTTTGTAAGTGCAATATCGAAAGCGTGTCGTATGGAACGCTCTACTCTTGATGGTGTTGTGTGATACTTTTTAGCGATATCGATATAGAGTGCTGATATCTTTCCGTCAGGATAGTATGGATCGGTATTAAATAATTCTATTGCGTCGCAAATATAAGTAAAACCTTTGATTCCTGCCGGAACTCCGATGTTCATCAGTACATCTATTACATAATCTTTCATCATGCCCCTCGATTCTAGTTGTTAATATTACCTAAGAAAATTGATTCATATTAAGAAAATATACCAATTTTACGGCTATTTCTACATCAGTTTACGACAGATTTAATAAAATGTCAATGAGAAACTACAATAATCTTGAAAAAGCGATTGCTTTTACAGGAAATTTGTAATATACTTTGAATAATATGTGGTGAAGAGAGGGTTAAAATCATGACGATGATCAGAAATAAGATTCGTAAGCGACGTCAGGAGTTAAACATGTCAAGAGTACAGCTTGCCGAAGCGGTGCAGGTTACACCGTCTGCTATTGCAAATTATGAGAATGGAATCAGCTATCCGAAACCGGATATTTTTGTTGCGCTGATGATCACGCTTGAAGTAGATGCGAATTACTTTTATGAAGAGTATGTAAGAAACAGAGAGATTGCCATCGCATGTAAAAGAGCGATCACACAGGATGAGATATATGCTCTTGAAAAGTACAGGCAGTTGACGAGCAGCGGGAAAAAACTTGTTCGTATGGTGATCGAAGAAGAGTATTCGAGAATGCAGCAGGAAGAATGGATTTCTTTTCCGTGTATGAAAGATATGGGAGGAGGGATTGATGCGATTTGTAAAAAAAGAGCAGAATATTTTGAATTCCGTGTACGCAAGGAGAATATGATAGACGGCATGGAATTTTGCCTGCAGCTTCAGACAGACAGATACGAGCCTGTTTTTCGGAACGGGGATGTGATCGCATTGACCGAAAAAAAAGCAGGTCAAAATGAAATAGGAATTTTCTTAGTAAATGAAGTTTATTATTTGAGATTATTATATCAGGAAAATGAAGAGAAAAAGCTGAAAGCATTGAACGTATTGGAACAGGATGTAGTAGTAAAGCCGAAAGACCGGTTTATCTGCATGGGAACAGTTCTCGGGAAGGTACAAGGGATGCCTGATTTGTGATTCTCGTTTCCGTGCAGATAAATCCGATCAGAGAAGATATCGATCATAAGAAATTCGGCTGTAAAAATTTAATCATAAAAGTTTTGTCTATAAAGAGTTTTTAATAAAGTTGTCTATAAGAATCTTCGGAGCGGTTTGATAATTTGTCTTAATGTTGCGTAGAATAATTTCTTTCCGGTGCTTAATTCTTTTGTTTTGTAATTTTCCCCGTAGGTATATTTTCCGTTTTCCATCGTTTTTGAAAAGGTTTTATCATGTTCGGCTTCTTTTCGTATAATTGCGTTTAATTCGGTTGAATCGACGGCAAGCATTAATTCGGTATCAAGATATGTGCTTCGCATGTCAAGATTGTAAGAACCGACGATACTCATGCGGTCATCTATGAGAACGGCTTTCGTATGGCAGGAATGGGGAGCCATATATTCGTAAACTTTCACACCGGTTCTCCATATCTTTTCTTTTTCATTTAAGTAATCTGTACAGCCCCACGGATTGGCGCCTTTTGCGACATCATTTGTAATGATCTCGACAGAGACGTTATTATCTGTGAGCTGAGAAAGATCGTCGTACATTTCCCTGCCGCATATAATGTAAGGGGTGTAGATCGTCGCCTGTTTTCCGGACATCATAAGCCGGTGAAGAGAGTACCACATCCACGGTTCTTTGTTTTCTGATTCGATCGGATTGCTCAAAAGAGTGATCTTATTTGTCTCAAATGTCAGTTCTTCCCAGTTTTGTTTTTCGTATGCGGCAGGATATTTTTTCTGTAGCTCTTTGTAATGTTTTTTCAGAGCTTCTGTTTTTTCGACCGTCTTTTTTCCGTTTCTTGAGCCACGGCACGGTTTGCTGTCAGAAGAATCCCATATGGAATCAAAATAAGTCTGAAGCTGGGACATAGAAGTGTTTTGCATATTTTTGCCCGGATCTGTTTCGTAAACAAACAGCTCCTTGTCGATGTTTTTTCCTTTTGAATAATCTCCGAGAAACAGGTTTGTTGTGTTGCGTCCGCCAAGTGTATACATCTGGTCATCGATGATCAGATATTTGTCATGAAGGCGGGCCTGCATATCCCATGGTTTCAAAAAATTCACAGGATTATAAATGCGGACCTGAGCGTTTTTATGAGCGTCTAAAGCAAGAAACCACGGATTGTGCTGTACATCCATAAATCCGCTGATTCCATCGACGATAACACGGATATCGACGCCCCGGTCCGCGGCGTTTAGTAAGGCGGAAAGAATATCCTGCCCCGCCTCATCATCGTTAAAATCAAAGGTCGATAAAATGATGGATTTTTCTGCTTCTTCGATCATACCGAGCCGATACAAAAGAGCGTCGTTATTATCAGTGATGTAGGCGATGCGCTCTGTCCCGGATGTGTCGGAATAATATTCGGCTGCCGCATCTTTTTCTTTGTATTCTTCCGATACAGTTTTATGCGGCAGATAAGGAACAGTAAGGAGGATAATATAAATAAGGATTAAGATAAGTACAATGTATTTCCATGAAATATGTTTTGCGAGAAAAGAAAAACTGTTTTTCATATTTTCGTAAAATCTCCTTTCTTTTGGAATAAGATAGCACATTTTTTTAAAAGGGGCAATTCATTAAGACAAAACGACAACGCGTTAGTAACATGGGGTGACACGGGATAAATGTATGCATTTTAATTCGATTTTTATTTTAACGAATTTTATTCACACTTTAAAGTGTTGAAGTAAACAAAAAGTTGTGATATACTGTATCCATATTTGCAGTGCGCCTGTTTTGAGAGCGCATGATCATGGAGGGAGAAAAGATGGAAAGAAGAATTAACGGACATACAAGGCTTTACGCGCTGATCGGTTCACCGGTAGGCCATTCGGGGTCTCCGGCTATGTACAACTACAGTTTTGAAAAGCTAGGGATCGATGCGGCGTATCTTGCGTTTGACATACCGCTGGAGAAAACAAAAGATGCGATTGACGCATTCCGCACATTAAACGTAGGCGGTTTTAACATAACGATGCCGAACAAAACCGCGGCGGCACAGCTTGTAGACAGATTGTCCCCTGCGGCGGAACTTGTCGGAGCGTGTAACACCGTCGTTGTGGAAGAGGACAAAACGATGACAGGGCATATTACAGACGGGATCGGATTTGTCCGCAATCTGAAGGAACAAGGAGTCGGGATAGAGGGAAAGAAGATCGTTTTGCTTGGTACAGGCGGAGCGGCGACTGCGATCGCAGTACAGGCGGCGCTTGATAAAGCGTCAGAGATTGCGATATTTAACCGGAAGGATGAATTTTTCGCAAACGGAGAAAAAACGGTAGAAAAGATTAAAAAAGCAGTACCGTCGATGAAAAAAATCTATATTGAAGATATTGATGATGAGAAAAAATTAGGAGAAGCTATCGCCGGAAGCGATCTTTTGATCAATGCAACACGCGCCGGAATGAGTCCTTTGGAAAACGTGCTTCCCGTTCCGGAAGAATTACTTCATAAAGATCTGGCTGTTGCGGACGTCGTGTATAATCCGAGAGAGACGCTGCTTATAAAAAAAGCAAAAGAGGCAGGCTGTAAAGCCGCAGTCGGAGGAATCGGGATGCTGCTCTGGCAGGGAGCTGCGGCGTTTGAACTGTTTACAGGAAAAGAAATGCCGGCACAGGAAGTGATGGAACTTTTCTTTTCCTGAAAAAGTATCGTGACAGCTCTTACAGATTGTATGTGTGAGCCGATATAAAAGATTTCTTTATCGCATAAACGTATCGATCACATGGAGTACGCCGTCTTCGTCATTGGAACGAGTGATGAAGTCGGCGGTTTCTTTTATGATCGGCTGTGCGTTTTCCATGGCGACTCCAAGACCGGCATATTCGATCATGGACAGATCGTTGAAGCCGTCGCCGCAGCAGATCATCTCATTAGCGGTCAGACCGATGCTGTTTAACAGCTTTTGGAGAGACTGCGCTTTGTCAATGTTTTTCGGCATGATCTCCAAGAAAAACGGTTCGGAAAGATAGATATTTAAAAGCCCGTGGTACTGCTTGCGGAGCGGTTCGATCATCGTTTCAAGTGTTTTCGGATCGCCGCAGATGAGCAGCTTATTTACCGGGAAATCAAGGGCGGATGGAAAGTCGTCCGTTGGAACAATTTCCATATTGTTTATTCCCGATTCTATTTCTACATATTTGTTCGGACAAATCCCTGAGAAAATATGAGTGTCATCGTAAGAGATGATATCCAGTCCCGGAAATGTCTTTACGTATTCCCAGACCGGACGGATGATTTCTTTTGGGATCGTTTTATTGTAAATGATCTCGCCTGTGGAACATTTTGTAATACGTGCGCCGTTAAAGGAGAGCATGTATCCGCCGAAAGTATCCATCTGAAGTTCTTTTGCAAGAGGCGCAACACCGTTGATCGGCCGCCCGCTGGCAAGAACGACAGTGCGGCCGGCTTCCTGAATCTCAAGAAGCGCCTGTTTTGTCGGCGCGGTAATTTCCTTTTTTGAATTGGTCAAAGTGCCGTCCAGATCAAGGACGAGAACCTGATATTTCATAATCCTTCTCCTATGCTTTATCAAAATATAATATTATTGCTGTAAAAATTCGACGATTTCCGGAAACTCCATTCCGTGTGAAGCCTTTACAAGTACGGTATCGCCTTCTTTTAAAAGTTCTTTCGCCTCGCGCAGAAAATCTGCCTTTGTGGCGAAATGGCAGATCTGAGTCGGAAAATGCGCAGAAGACGAAGCGTCTCTTCGGTATGTTCTGCGTTTTTTTGCTGCTCAAGATATTCCAACGCTCCGTCTGCCGCCGACTTCATCAAACTGCCGATGCAGATCAAACATCGATGCCTTTTCTGACGGCGTGAATGCCGACTTCGCGGTGCATCTGTTTTTCGTTTTCTCCGAGTTCAAACATATCTCCGAGTATTGCTGCTTTGCGAGTATCTGCAAAGGCAAGAACATCGAGAGACGCTTTCATAGAAGTAGGGTTTGCGTTGTAGCAGTCGTCGATGATCGTAAAATGGGGCGCACGGATCAGGTTATTGCGTCCGGCAATCGGAACATTTGCTTCGATTCCTGCGCAGATTTCCCTGTCTGTCATACCAAGAGCGTATCCGACTGCGGTAGCCGCAAGCGCGTTGTACACCATGTGAGCGCCCGGGATGTTGATATGTGCCGTAAAAGAAGAATTTGGTGTGAAAAACTGTGCGTCCGTTCCGTTTAAACCTTTGCCGGAAATATTTTCGGCGTGAAAACCGCAGCTTTCATCAAGACCGAAGTAGACAGGCGTGATTCCGTTTTCGGGAGAATATCCGCGCAGTTTGTCATCGTCTCCGTTTAAGATTATTGTTCCGTTTTCATTCATATAAGCAAACATTTCTGTTTTTGCTTTTAAGATCCCGTCTCTTGAACCTAGATTTTCCATATGGGCGACACCGATATTTGTGAGAACGCAGATGTCCGGCCGGGCAACTTTCGCAAGGCGCGTCATCTCTTCGAAGCCGCTGATCCCCATCTCAAGAACCGCGATTTCATGTTCCTTACGGAGTTGAAAACAGTAAGAGGAAGCCCAATCTCATTGTTAAAGTTTCCTTCTGTTTTCAGAACCGAATATTTTTGTGACAGGACAGAGGCGATCATTTCTTTTGTGCTCGTTTTTCCGACGCTTCCCGAAATGCCTACAACTTTGATATCAAGGGAACGCCGATAGTGTTCTGCGATATCTTTTAAAGCCTGTTCACATGACGCCACTTTAATATAAGAATAAGGAACATCTCCGAGATCTTCTTCGGAAACGGCGCAGAGCGCTCCTTGTTCCATTACTTTCGGAATAAAGGAATGTCCGTCGACGCGTGCCCCCCGGATCGCGATAAACAGACTGTCTTTTTCTGCTTTACGGCTGTCGATGACGACGCTGCTTACTTCACGGGGGAGAAATTCAGATCCGCCGTAGTATGTACCGCCGCAGGTGCGGCAATTTCCTGTAATGACATATATTTCATAAGATAGCTCCTGCCTTTCTTAAACAACATGTATTAATAACGCGCTTCTAACGATTTTTTGATGATCAGTTCACACAGATCGCCGTATTCGATTCCTGCCGCTTTCGCTTCTTTCGGCAGCAGGCTGGCTGCGGTCATGCCCGGCAGAGTGTTCATTTCCAGACAGTAAAGATTTCCTTTTTCATCCAGAAGAAAATCGGCGCGGCTGTATACGTTGAGTTTCAGCGCACGGAATGCTTTTACGGTAAGTTCCATCATCCGGGAAGCTGTCTCTTCGGGAATGTCCGCAGGGCATACTTCTAAAGTCGCGTCCGCCTGATATTTATTCGCATAATCGAAAAATCCTGTTTTCGGTATGATTTCGATCGGAGGAAGCGCCTCGTTGTCAATTACGCCACATGCAAATTCACGTCCTTTTATATACTCTTCTACAACGACTTCATCCTCATAGAAAAAGGATTTTTCCAAAGCTTCTGCATATTCTTCTTCTGTACTGACGATATATACCCCGATGCTCGAACCTCCAGAACATGGTTTTATAACGACAGGAAGGGAAAGACCTGTTAAAGCAAGAGAGCGGTCTTTTGATTTCTTGTGAATGGTAACGCCTGCCGGCGTGTCGATGCCTGCCTGGAGAAAGACTTGTTTTGTCAGTCCTTTATCCATAGCGACGGCGCAGCCGAGAGAATCGGGACCTGTGTAGCGGATACCGAGCAGGTCAAAAGTAGCCTGAAGTTTTCCGTTTTCTCCTTCACCGCCGTGAAGTCCGAGAAATGTGATATCTGCCAGACGACATAATTCAATGACGTTTGGTCCTAAGAAACAGTCGGATTGATCAGGCCGGGATGCTTTTACAGCGGCAAGATCAGGTTCTTCACAACTGATGTTTTTCGCAATCTCAAGACCGTGACCGGGAAGGGTAAATACGTCTTCCAAATGTTCGGGAGCGTGTTCCAGCCCTAAAAATACGTCAAGAAGAAAAGCGTCATGACCTTTTTCGATTAATGTACGGCAGATGCCGGCGGCAGAAGCAAGAGAAACGTCTCTTTCAGTGCTTAGTCCTCCGGCGAGTACGATGATTTTCATAATTGTTTATACTCCTTTGATTTCGAGATATTCGTTTTTGTTTATTTGATTTTCAGATATTCGTTTAGTTTCATTAAATTATAATATGGAACGTTTCGGTTAAGTCGTCTAAGTCGTCGATCTGATATAGATTCATAAGAGAGTTGTTCCTATCGGTTTACGTTATTTAACAGTTCGGTTTTTGTATCATAAAGTCTTTGTGAAAGGTCTACATATACTTTGTGCGGGTTAAAGAGACGCTTTGTCTCATCCCACAGAGTATTTTTCTCCTGTTCGCAGAAAGAGGCAATCTCTTTTACGGACGGAGAAGTGTATTTACATTCGCCACGGATAAAGATCGGTTTTAAAATCTCTTTCATTGTATATGTGCCGCCTTCAAGCCGTGTCTTTTTCCATGTGGAATTCGGATCAAAAAGAAGCAGATCTTCAGAAGTATCGTAAGTTTCATCTGCAAAACAGATTAGATCGGCGCGGATTTTTCCTGTATCTTTATCATAAATGCGATAGATCGTTTTGTTTCCGGGATTGGTGATTTTTTCTATATTTTCGGAAATCTTGATTTTCGGAACAAATTCCCCGTCTTTATTTTGGATGGCGGCAAGTTTGTAAACCCCTCCGAATGACGGACAGTCTTTTGATGTGATCAGATTCGTTCCGACACCCCATGAAGTGATGGCAGCTCCCTGAATTTTCAGATCGTTGATCAAAAATTCGTCCAGATCATTTGACGCGGCGATAACTGCGTCAGGAAATCCGGCTTCATCGAGCATTTTCCGTGCCTTTTTGGAAAGGTAGGCAAGATCGCCGGAATCAAGACGGATTCCGTAACTTTTCGGATGGATTCCGGCATCTTTCATTTTCTGAAATACACGGATCGCATTCGGAACACCTGATTTTAATGTGTCGTATGTGTCTACGAGAAGCGTACAGGCGTCAGGATACAGTCTGGCGTATTCTTTAAATGCCGTATATTCGTCAGGAAAACTCATGATCCAGCTGTGTGCATGTGTTCCGAGAACAGGAACGTCAAACATTTTTCCCGCGAGAACATTGGACGTTCCGACACAACCTCCGATCATGGCTGCCCTTGCCCCGTAAAGACCTGCATCAGGTCCCTGGGCGCGGCGCAGACCGAATTCCATCACGCCGTTTCCCTGTGCCGCGTGGACAACGCGGGAACCTTTGTTGCGATCAAAGACTGATGGTTGATAATGTTTAAGATCGCGGTTTCGACTAACTGCGCTTCCATGATAGGGGCGATCACTTTCACGAGCGGTTCCCGCGGAAAGATGACGCTGCCTTCAGGAATGGCATAAATATCGCCGCTGAAGTGGAATCCGCTCAAGTAGTGGAGGAAGTCCTCGCTGAACAGTCCGAGTCCCCTTAGATAATCTACGTCTTCATAAGAAAAATTCAAGTTTTTAATATATTCGATCACCTGCTCTAAACCGGCCATGACAGAGTATCCGCCCTTGTTTGGATTTTCGCGGAAAAACACGTCGAAAATGACCGTTTCGTTTGCCTGCGATTCAAAATATCCCTGCATCATTGTCAGTTCGTAAAGATCTGTCAGCAAGGTGAGATTTTGTGCGCTCATGGTTATTCCCTCTTTTCATTGCCATGCATAAGACGAAACGATGAAACTGCTTTCGTCTGTATCGTAAATTTGCAGAGGAAGCAGAAGTGGTTTTTACTGCGGCTTCCGTCTGCCAACGCTCATTATATCACAAGAAAATAAATTTAGAAACGAAAATCTCTTCTGTTATCCTGCTCGATCAGTTTCAGATTTTCCAAAACGACGGCACGCGCTTTCTCATTCGGAACATTGAGAACTTCTCTGTCGATCAGCCGGTCTCCGATTGCCTTTGTCTCAGGAGACGCATAATCCATCAAATATTCTTTCAGTGTCATGAGAGCGTTCGGATGACAGCAGTTTTGGATCTGTCCGCTTTTGCAAAGAGACATAAACCGATCTCCGGTTCTTCCTTCACGATAACATGCGGTACAAAAACTTGGGATGTAATCCATTTCCATAAGCCAGCGGACAACTTCGTCAAGTGTGCGGGTATCGCTGACGTCAAACTGTTCGGATTTGGCATCTTCAGGTTCCGGTTCACAGTACCCTCCTACGCTGGTTCGTGATCCGCCGCTGATCTGGGAGATTCCAAGATGAAGGACGCGCTCCCGTGTTTTCTGGTTTTCGCGGGTAGAGATAATCATTCCCGTATATGGAACGGCGATTCGGATGCAGGCAACGATCTTGGCAAAAGTATCGTCGTCGATTCCGTTGTCAAACTGATCGGGATCGATATCGTCGGCGTGTTTCAGACGAGGAACGCTGATCGTGTGCGGACCGACTCCGAACGCCGCTTCCAGATGCTCGGCATGCATGAGAAGCCCGGCAAATTCATAGCGGTATTTGTCCAGTCCGAAGAGAACACCCAGACCGACGTCGTCTATGCCGCCTTCCATGGCGCGGTCCATCGCTTCGGTGTGATAGTTGTAGTCGTGTTTTGGTCCGGTCGGATGCAGTTCAAGATAGCTTTCTTTATGGTATGTTTCCTGAAACAAGATGTACGTTCCGATGCCGGCTTCTTTGAGCAGGCGGTAATTATCGACTGTCGTAGCCGCAATATTAATATTGACACGGCGGATCGCGCCGTTTTTATGTTTGATGCTGTAAATCGTTTTGATCGATTCTAAGTAATAGTCCATCGTATTGCGGACAGGATCTTCGCCTGCTTCCAAAGCAAGCCGTTTATGCCCCATGTCCTGAAGTGCGATGACTTCTCTTCGGATCTCTTCCTGAGAGAGCTGTTTCCTCATAATATGTTTGTTTTTCGCGTGGTACGGGCAGTAAGTACAGCCGTTGACACAATAATTTGACAGATAAAGAGGAGCAAACATTACGATTCTGTTTCCGTAGAAATCTTTTTTGATCTGTTCTGCAAGCTTATAGATCTCTTTGTTTTTTTCTTCGTCCGAACAGGCGAGAAGACTGATGCTTCCCGATGTGTCAGCCCTTTTCGTTTTTTTGCTTTTTCAATGATCGCATCGATCAGTTTCATGTTATTTTTATTCTCATCTGCATAGGCGAGCGTTTCGAGAATTTCTTCATGATTGATAAAATCATCTGCATGTTTTGAATTTACATCGTACATAGTTGAGTCTCCTTTTAATTTTTAATATTATTTTTCGGAATTTTAAATCGTTTTATCTGCTTTCAGACAGGGAAAATGTTTCGGATGAAAGTGCTTTTTATATGTTCAGGGAATCTCCTCTGGAAACTGTGATTTCATATCCGATATTTTGTATTCTCTGCTTTAAAGAACGAAGGCTTTCGGCGGCTTCGTCACCGGTGCACAGTTTACTGTCGTAAAGTAAATATTTTTCTCTCACCTGCGGCGGAGAAAGATTCGGCATGATCACGTTCGCTCCGGCAAGAATTCCCTTTTCGCGGCCGTCGGAATCAATCGTGCCAAGAGCGGTCGTGGCAGGGAGAAGGACTTTCGGAAGAAGCAGACGGATCAATCCGAGCAGAAACAGCGTTAGATCAGCGCTTCCGGCCTTTTGATCTGCAAACGGGGTGTCATGATGGGGGATGAAAGGACCGATCCCGACCATCTGTGGATTGAGTTCTTTTAAAAACAGCATATCGTCTGCCAGATTTTCAAAAGTCTGATAGGGCGATCCGACCATAAATCCGGTGCCGACCTGATAGCCGATCTTTTTTAGATCAAAAAGACATTGCTTTCGTCTGGCGGCGCTTAAGGCAGGGGGGTGAAGCTTTCCGTAATGCGTGTCATCGTATGTTTCATGTCTTAAAAGAAAGCGATTCGCTCCGGCGTCATAAAGTTGCTTGTAGCTTTCATAAGAACGTTCTCCGATTGAGAGTGTGATCGCGCAGTCACTCCATCGCGTTCGTATAGAAGAAATAATATCAGTCAGCCGGTCATCCGTAAATGAACCGTCCTCACCGCCTTGCAGAACGAACGTCCGAAAGCCGAGAGCATATCCCATCTCACAGCAGGAGAGTATCTGCTCTTTTGTCAGACGGTAACGGTTGGCATTTCTGTTACTTTTTCGTATTCCGCAGTAGAAGCAGTCGTTTTTACAATAATTTGTAATTCGATCAGTCCGCGGATGTATACGCTGCGTCCATAATGGCGTGTGCGGACGGCCTGTGCCCGTTCAAATAAATAGTCTGCATCATCGGCCGTTCTGTTTTGAATCAGGCGGATCCATTCGTCTCTGGAAAGATTACGGGTTGCTTCTAATCGGTCAATCAGTTGTTTTGTATCGTTTTTTTCGGTCATAGTCGTGTCCTCTCGCAGAAAAATAAGTGTGACAGTTCAGTTCGCGCCATTCGTAAAACCGTACTGCGTGCTTATCGCGGCTGACGCCGCTGTTTTACTCATAAGCGGGCGTTTGGATCATATAGCTGTTACAAATAAGTTACGTTGTTTTGCCGTAGATCGTTTTCGTGCTGACGCCCGGAAGCATTCCGAGTTTGCCGGAAAGGGCGCTGATGATATTGTTCGGGGCGTCTACGGCGATACTGATAATATGGATTCCTTTTTCTTTGTATGGCAGTCCCATTCTTCCGATTACATATTCTCCGTAGTCGCTTAGAAGATGGTTTAGTTTATCGACGGATTCTCGGGTTTCGAGAAGAACGCCGATAAGAGCGATTCTAGTGTCCATAGTATGTCTCCTTGTTATAATTCGTATAGTGTAAGCAGTTGACAAGGTTTCAGACAAGTTCGGACTTTCGTTTGCAGACATTGTAAAAAGCGCGCCTGAAAAGGCGCGCGGATATACAAAGAAAGAGGGAGAGTCCCTCTGATATTCCATATGTGCGCCTTTTTGCTCAGGAGGATGCCTTTGCAGTCAGAACGTATGTCTTGTGTTTGAGTATAGCATAAAGTTGGAAGAATGACACGAAAAATTTTGGGATTCACTTGTTGTTTTATGTATTATGCATAAAACTTTAATATGTTTTTAGTGCGGTTTCTATAATATGATTTTTATGATTTCATTTGTGATATAGTCACTGTTAAAAAGTTTTTATTGGTTTAATATGAAACTAGAGTATAATAGAAAAGGGTTCGTAAATTCATTTCTATGATTGAAGCATATATTTTCAGAAATTGAGGAGGCGGTAATATGGCAGAGATCAGAAAACGGATCGTTTTTCACGGACGCGTTCAAGCGTCGGATTTCGTTATACGGCAAAATATCTCGCGCAGTCTTTGGAATTGACAGGCTGGGTTCGCAACGACTGGGATCAAACTGTGACAATGGAAGTTCAGGGAAGAGAAGCGCTGATCAATAAACTGCTTGTCGGCTTGAATCAAGGGCGTTTCATCGATATTCAATGGATGGATACTGAAGAGATTCCGTTAGAGGAAGAACGGGAATTTACGGTGAAGTATTGAAAAATGAGCAAAACGAAAAACTGAAAAAATGATAAAACAGAGAAAATATTGAATAGAACGACGACAGATAAAAGGAAAATAGAAATATGGAAAAGGAGAATAAGATTATGAAATTAGGATTTATCGGAACAGGAAATATGGCGGGCGCGATCATGGGAGGCATTATCAGAAATGAGATCTTTAAGCCGGAAGAGATCATCGGCGCGGATATTTCAAAGGAAAGCCGAAGCAAAGTGCAATCTGCATATGGGATCAATGTGACAGAGGATAATAAGAAAGCGGCGTCAGAATCAGAAGTTCTTGTACTCTCGGTGAAGCCGCAGTATTATGCGGAGACGATCAAGGAGATTAAAGACTGTGTAAGAGAAGATCAGCTTATCATTACGATCGCTCCCGGAAAGACGCTTAAGTGGCTGGAAGAACAGTTTGAAAAAAAAGGTTAAGATCGTTCGTGCAATGCCGAATACACCGGCGCTTGTAGGAGAGGGGATGACAGCCGCATGTGCAAATGATGCGGTGACAGAAGAAGAAAAAGAATATGCGTTGAAAATCTTACGTTCTTTCGGAAAAGTAGAGATTGTGGCGGAAAATATGATCGATGCTGTCGTTGCCGTAAGCGGAAGCGCTCCTGCATATGTATTTATGTTTATTGAAGCGATGGCGGATGCGGCTGTGTCGGAAGGAATGCCGAGAAAGCAGGCGTATGAATTTGCCGCGCAGGCAGTTTACGGAAGTGCAAAGATGGTGCTCGATACGGGAAAACATCCGGGAGAATTAAAAGATATGGTATGTTCTCCTGCGGGAACAACGATAGAGGCTGTCCGCGTTCTGGAGGAGAAAGGACTTAGAAGCGCGGTGATCGAAGCTATGAAAGTATGCGCTGATAAATCGAGAAAGATGTAATAACGAAGAAATAAAGTGCTGCAAAACAGACTTTTACAGAAGCAAGGAAGCGAATTGAATTTTGCAGAATGAAAGAAATAAACAGGTCGTTTAGTGACAGGAAAAAAGGAGATGAAAATTATGTATGATATCGGAATCATCGGCGGCGGGACTGCCGGAATGACAGCGGCGATCTATGGTCAGAGAGCGGGAAAAAGAACAATTATTATAGAAGGAGGAACATTTGGCGGTCAGATCACTTCGTCTCCGAATGTAGAAAATTATCCGGGGATCGCAAGTGTGAGCGGAAGCGAATTTTCCATGAATCTGCTCGATCAGGCAATGAAACTCGGCGCAGAGACACAGATGGCGCAGGTGACGGGAATTCGTGATGAAGGAGAAGTAAAAGTAATCGTTACACCGGAAAAAGAATATCCGTGCCGGAGTATTGTTTTAGCAACCGGAGTGACGCACAGACATCTTGGAGTACCGAATGAAGAGCGGCTGACAGGGGCGGGAGTTTCCTATTGTGCAACATGTGACGGAATGTTTTTCAGAGGAAAAGAAGTCGCCGTAGTAGGCGGCGGAAACACAGCGATCCAGGATGCGGAATTCCTTTCCGACTATTGCAGTAAAGTATATCTGATCCATAGAAGAGATGAGTTCCGGGGTGAAAACAGCGGTGTGAAGCGGCTGAAAGAAAAGGAAAACGTAGAGTTTATCCTCAGCGCGACAGTGAAAGAACTCGTCGGAGAATCCATGGTGGAAAAATTAATTTTAAATGATAAAAAGACGGGAAAAGATTTTGAACTTCATGTGTCAGGTGTATTTGTCGCAGTCGGCCAGATCCCTAAAAACGAGACGTTTGCAGATACGGTAAAATTAGATGAGGGAGGATTCGTTCTCGCATCGGAAGACTGCCTTACATCTCATCCGGGAATTTTTGCGGCGGGAGACTGCCGTACAAAAGAAGTAAGACAGCTTACGACGGCGGCGGCAGACGGCGCGGTGGCGGCGCTTGCGGCATGTAAATATATCGCAGATCAAAGTTTGTGAGATTTTGTGCTGAATTATCATTTTAATAAGTAAAATAAAAAACAGTTCCGTTTTACAGACAGTTCGATGAGTCTGTATGAAAAGCGGAACTGCTTTTTTATTTTTTTGATATTTTTATTTGAGTTTAAAAATATAATTTTGCATTTTTTTCAATCGTTTCTTTGATGATCGATTCTACGTGATCTCCGATATGACGTTTTGTTTCTTTATCAAGCCGGTCCGGATAGATCGGTTTTTGGTATTCGATCACGACATGGGTTTTTCTAATCTTCGGAAAATGATTTTCAAAAATTTCAGCCGTGTTGTTCATGCAGATCGGAACGATCGGACAGCCTGTTTTTGTGGCGATTTTAAAAGCGCCGTCTTTAAACGGAAGAAGGGAAAGCTCCGCTCCTGTGTTGCGCGTCCCTTCGGGAAAGATGCAGATTGAAATCCCCCGTTTAATGTAATCTATAGCAGTCAGTATAGTCTTTAGTCCTTGTTTTGGATCGGAACGGTCAAGGAAGAGACAATACAGGCGACGCATCCACGTTGTAAGTGTCAGATATTTCTCCATTTCTTTTTTTGCGACATATCCGGTGAGACGTTTGCATCGGCTGTATGTCAGGAGAATGTCGAAGTAGCTTCGATGATTTCCTACAAAGAGAACCGCTTCGTCGGGAATGTTTTCCTCTCCGATGACCGTCGTTTTTACTCCGGTTATTTTTAAAATCACTTTGAATCCCCATTGTACGATGCGCAAAGAACTTATGTCGCGGGCGTTCGGGGCAAATTTTCCGATGATCCATTCAACGATGAGGATCGGAATTGTAAGGATGAGAAATAATATAAGAAAAATTACAATACAAATAAAACGAAACATAAATAAACCTCATTTTCTTCTTAAATTTGCAATACAACGGTAATTATACAGCGGAGGATAGGAAAACACAAGACTTATAAAAGGATAGAATGATATAGGCATAAGGAAGGTGTACAGCGCATATGTTTGTATGGAAAAATGCAGAGGTTCGATCGGAATGGACCGAGGATATGCAAAAAGAAAGCTGTTAAAAAAAGATACGCAAAAGGCGGCAGTGTTCGGAGCGGTTCTGATCTGTGCCGCAGCGTTTACGGCAGCGCTGACAGGATGTGTTTCAACACAGGCAGAGACGGAAAAGATACGAGATATGAAGTACGAGGTGATTGAGGAAGAAGATATTCCCCAAAGTCTTCGGGAGATGATCAAAGGAGGAGAGAAGAAACCGTTTCGGATTACATATTCGGATCAGGCTTCCTCTATATCGCACAGGGATACGAGGTTCAGCCGACAACCGGTTATAGTGTGGAAGTGAAGGAACTTTATGAGACGGAAACGGCCGTCTGTATAAAAACGACTCTGATCGGTCCGAAAAAAGGGGAGGAAAAAGAAAAAGCAGAAACATACCCCTATATAGTCGTGCAGACGGAAGATGTAAAAAAAGATGTTTTGTTTAAGTGAGGAGGAGAAAGATGGATCTGACGAAAAAAACAGTTCATTATACACAGGAGGGAAAAACCGTTTTTGACCGGTTTTATCTGGATGAAGATTACAATGTGCCCGAGCAGAAAGAAGCTGTTCAAAGAATCGTGTACAGCAGTGCCAAGCTTAAGACAGAGGATGTTCGTCCTGTGGAAAACTATGTGAAAGTAACAGGAAAAGCGTATTACAAAATCCTTTATATGACGCAGGGGGAGACAACGCTTTCGGTGTTGGAAGGAAAGATTCCGTTTGAAGAGATGATCTATGCGGAAAATGACGGCGAAGAGACGTTTTTTATCCGAAATGAAAGGACGGAATTACTGTATCGGTCGTTCATTCAAGAAAACTGACTCTTCGGGTAGCTGCGGAAATGGAACTGGGAAGGGAACGGATGAGAGATGAAGAATTGACGACAGATGCAGAAAGTGATTTTCCGGTATACAAAAAACGACAGAAGATGAATGTGTCGGAATTAAAGATTTCAAAAAAAGATACGTACCGTATCAAAGAAGAAATAGTACTGCCGGGAACGAAAGAAAGTATCGGACAGATTTATTTTTTGACATAAGCGGAAGAAAAGCGGAAATCCGCCCCGGACAGGATGAACTGCTTATACGGGGCGAGGCGGAAGTATTCTGCATGTATCTGTCACCGGAAGAAAAAGTGGAATGGATTGAACAGAGCGTGCCGTATGAGGGAAGGATTCCATGCGAAGGCGCAGAGGAAGATATGATCTGTCAGATCCGGCAAAGTCTGGAAGATCCTATCGTCGATATCCGTCAGGATGGAGACGGAGAAATGAGAGCTCTTGGTATCGAAGCGACTCTTTCTATGAAAATGAATGTTTATTCTGAAGTGGAAACAGAGATATTAAAAGATATGTATTCTCTTGACAGAGAGTGCGTACTTGAGAAAAAAGAAGGCATTTATGAGGAAATGCTTATGTACAATCAGGCAAAATGTAAGATTGCGGAGCGTCTGACGCTTCCTGAGCTGAAAGAGGACGTTTTGCAGATTATTCACAGTGAAGGCAGTATCCAGGCAGAAAGCGAGCGGTACACTGAGGAAGGAGTGGAGATTGAAGGAATACTCCATATTTCTTTTCTCTATCTGAGAGCGGATGACGAACAGCCATATGGAAGTTGGACAGGGATGATCCCGTTTTCGTATCTTGTGGAATATCCGAATCTTCCGAAAAATGTCAGCGCAAGTCCGGCGTATCATGTCGAGCAGCTTGCCGTGACTCTTGCGGGAAGCGAGGCGGTCGAAGTGAAGGCGGTGCTGACCTTTGATATCTTTTTGAAAAAGCTGATATCGGCAAGTATGATCACGAATGTTTCCGAACGGCAGTTCGATACGGACGCTTCTGTAAAACGCCCGGGGATCGTCGGTCATATTGTGCAGGATGGGGAAGATTTGTGGAGTCTGGCAAAAAAATATATGACGACGGTATCCGGTATTATGGAAGTTAATTCTATGGACAATGAAAATGTGAAAACGGGGGATAAATTATTGATTTTTAAAGAAAATATGAGTATACTGTAAGCATAATGTATACAAGATACAAGTAAATGTACAGATACACAGAGGCGGAAAACGGGCGGAGGACGGAAGATGAATGAGATTGAATTGAAATCACTGGCAAAGATCAATCTTGGCCTGGATGTGCTGGGGAGGAGAGAAAACGGTTATCATGATGTAAGGATGGTAATGCAGTCGATTTATCTCCATGATGAAGTGAAGATCGAGAAGAAGAGAAGGGAAGGAATCGAGATTGTATCGAATTTAAGATTCCTTCCTATAGGTGAAGGAAATATAGCATACAAAGCGGCGCACATGCTGATAGAAGAATTTTCATTGGAAGGCGGAGTCAGGATCACTTTGAACAAGCATATCCCGGTTGCGGCAGGACTTGCGGGAGGAAGCTCGAATGCGGCGGCGGTTTTGTTCGGTATGAACCGGTTGTTCCGGCTCGGTTTATCTAAAGAAGAACTGATGGAAAGAGGAGTGAAGCTCGGCGCAGACGTACCATACTGCATTATGAGAGGAACGGTTCTGGCAGAAGGGATCGGAGAAGAACTAAAAGAACTTCCTCCGATGCCGAAGTGTACGGTTCTTATAGCAAAACCGCCGATCAGTGTTTCTACAAAGGTTGTATATGAGGCTCTGGATGCGAAAGAAATCTCAGAACATCCTGATATCGACGGGGTGATCGAAGGATTGGAAGAAGGCAGTCTGAAAAAGGTTGCCTCTGCTATGGGAAATGTTTTGGAAGATGTGACGATTCCTATGCATCCGGTTATTGAAGAGATCAAGCAGGAAATGAAAGAGTGCGGAGCTTTAAACGCAATGATGAGCGGAAGCGGTCCGACTGTGTTCGGTTTGTTTGAGAACAGGACTGCGGCGCGTGAAGCACAGAGACGTATCAGGGAGAAGTCACTGGCAGGACAAGTGTATGTGACCAGTATCCATGGAGTGAGGAGGAATTAAGATGCCGATTGATTTTGAAGTGACGATGAATGAATACCTTCCCTTGAGAGATGTCGTATTCAATACGCTCAGGCGGGCAATCTTAAGAGGAGAACTAAAGCCCGGAGAGCGGCTGATGGAGATACAGCTTGCAAACAAACTGGGAGTGAGCAGAACGCCGATCCGGGAAGCGATCCGAAAGCTGGAATTGGAAGGACTTGTGCTCATGATACCGAGAAAAGGCGCGGAGGTAGCGGAGATTACAGAAAAAAATCTGCGCGACGTACTGGAAGTTCGGTGTGCGCTTGAAGAACTTGCCGTACAGCTTGCGTGTGACCGCATTAATCAGGAGGAAATACACGAACTTCATGCCGCTGCTGCCAGATTTGAACAAATGTTTGACAGTGACGATATAACAAGTATCGCACAGGCAGACGAGGCGTTTCATGATGTGATCTTTCAGGCGACGGATAATGAAAGACTGATTCAGCTTTTGAACAATCTACGCGAACAGATGTACCGCTACCGGATTGAATATTTGAAGAAAAAGGAATGCTATCCGCAGCTTATCGCAGAACACGAAGCGATCATGCAGGCAATCGAAGGACACGACAAAGCAATGGCGACTCAGATTACCGGGCAGCATATCAATAATCAGGTAGATACCGTAGTCGGAACGCTGCGCAGTAAAATGCCGGATTTTTGATGTATAAAAGAAAAAGAAATGTCCATACTCTCTGTAGCATAGTTATAAAAACAGCAGACGGAGGGAATACATATGGACAGAACAAAGATCAAAGATCAATTCGGACAGTTCGGCAGGAGGCGGGAATACGGGGCGGATGATGACAGAACGACTAGCCGGCAGATGAAAAAATCAAGGCGGATGTGCGCCGCAGCTGCGGTACTATTTGCATTCGCTGCGGCGTTTGCTCTGACAACGGCGGTTTACAGGATGGATGCGAAAGCGCAGAGTGATCTTCAGCGACGATTATCAGAAGAAGTGCTTCGCTTTCATGTTCTGGCAAACAGCGACAGCAGGGAAGATCAGGCGCTGAAATTAAAAGTGCGTGATAAAGTGCTGGAGTTTCTGGAGGCAAACATGGCGGATGAACAGCATATGACAGAGGATGAAACCGTGATGTGGATACGGGAGCATATCGATGAGATCGAGGATGTGAGCCGCCGGTGTGTTGCCGAAGAAAACTATGATTATCCTGTAACGGCGGCGGTGACAACTTGCTGGTTTCCCGATAAAACATATGGCGATGTAACGTTTCCGGCAGGAAATTATGAGCGCTGCGTATTGAGATCGGTTCGGCAAAAGGACATAACTGGTGGTGCGTTCTCTATCCGAGTCTCTGTTTTCGCGATGCGGCAAATGCAGTCGTTCCGAATGAAGGAAAAGAAAAATTGAAACATGTTTTGACAGAAGAGGAGTATTCAGAAATCACGGCAGGAACAGAGTTTAAAATAAGCTGGTATTTTTGGAAGAAGAAATAAAATGACACAATTTTTAATAGAACATTTCGTAAAAGATTATGAGGACGTAGAGAAGATATCTGTAAGAACGGCGTATGGAGTGCTGGCAAGTATTGTAGGTATCTTCTGTAATGTCTTTTTGTTTGCAGTAAAATTTACTATCGGAGTGATCGCGCACAGCGTGTCGGTTATGGCGGACGCTTTCAACAATCTGTCGGACGCAGGTTCGTCGATCATTAGTTTTATCGGAGTGAAAATGGCGGAGAAACCTGCGGACAGAGATCATCCGTTCGGACATGGAAGGATTGAATACATAGCGGCGCTAGTAGTTTCTTTTCTTATTTTGGAAGTAGGGTTTACTTTTCTGAAAGATTCGATCGGGAAAATACGAACGCCGGAAATGCTGAATTTTCAGATAGCTTCGGTCATTATACTGATCTTATCGATCGGAGTGAAACTGTGGCTTGGTCTGTTCAACAAGCGGCTTGGCGAGAAGATAAATTCTAAAGTGATGATGGCAGTGTTTGCGGATTCTATGGGAGATGTGATCACAACAGGCGCGACGATCCTTTCGCTTATCGTTTTTCGAATTACGGGCTGGAACATTGACGGAGTGGTCGGAATCGGAGTTGCCCTTGTTGTAATGTGGGCAGGAGTCGGCATTGCAAAAGATACGTTGGAACCGCTGATCGGTGAAGCAATCGATCCTCAGGTATATGATCAGATTAAAGCTTTTGTAGAAAAATACGACGGCATTGTAGGAACGCATGATCTGATCGTTCATAATTACGGACCGGGAAGGAGCATGGCTTCGATCCATGCGGAAGTACCGAATGACGTAGATATCGAAAAATCCCATGAGATCATCGACCGGATCGAGAGAGATGCCAAGCAGACGTTAGGTCTGTTTCTTGTCATTCATATGGATCCGGTGGAGATGAAAGATGAAAATGTGCTCAAGATACGGAAAGTGGCGGAAAAGATCTTAAGAGAACTCGATCCTTCGTGCAGTCTGCATGATTTTCGTATCGTTCACGGAACAAGACAGATCAATCTTGTATTCGATATGGTCATTCCCATCAATTATGATGAGGAGAGAAGAAACGAGCTTCCGCTGCTGATGATGGAGAGGCTGAAACAGATCGACAACAGATATGAGTGCGTGATAACAGTCGATTATGAATTTGTGGCGAAAGCGGAAGCAGAAGAGTAGAGCGAAGGATAAAAGACGGATGAAAGAAGAATAAAGGACGATCGGAAAATGCTTTAAAAGAGGCGGAAAAGCGAAAAACAGCTGCAAGAAGAGCGTGAAAAACAACAAGAAGAATGGCAGGAAGAAGGAATAAAAATGGAGAGAGCACATAAATACGAATTTGAAGGCAAGGTAAGATACAGTGAGATCGATCACAGGGCGACAATGACTCTTCCGGCGTTGATCAATTATTTTCAGGACTGCAGTACCTTTCAGTCCGAGCAACTCGGATATGGAATGGATGTGTTGAAAAAAGAGAAAAAAGCGTGGGTTTTGGCATACTGGCAGGTGATTGTGAAAAGGTATCCGAAGCTATGCGAAAGGATCACAGTCGGAACATTTGCTTCAGGTTTTAAAGGGATGTTCGGAAACCGTAATTTTTATATGAAAGACGAAAGCGGAGAGCAGATTGCCTGTGCGAACTCGATATGGGTGTATATGGACGTAGAAAAAGGAAAACCGGTTCGTGTTGACAAAGAACAGGCGGAAGCTATGGGATTGACGAACCGCTGGAAATGCCGTATGAGGACCGCAAAATCGAAGAAGCGGAGTCTTATGAGGAAAAAGCGCCGTTTCCGGTGCGAAAATACCATATAGATACAAATGAGCATGTAAATAACTGTCAGTATGTTCAGATGGCGCTGGAAGTGCTTCCGAGGGATATCTTAGTCAGTCAGGTCCGGGTTGATTATAAGAAGTCCGCAGTGCTTGGAGATAAGATATTTCCGGAAACAGCACAGAAAAAAGACCGCGTGATCGTCCGTCTTTGCGATGAAGACAGAAAACCATATGCGGTCATAGAATTTAAAACCGGATGTCGGTCTTAAAGATCGAGTCCGGCAAGAATATCTTCAAGAACTTCTTCTACAGAGTCGGTAATATACTTTGCATGTCCGGCGATGCCGGGGGCGGCGTTTGACATGGCGTATCCCATGCCGACTGTTTCAAGCATTTCCACATCATTATATTGATCGCCGAAGGCGACACATTCTTCGGGGGTTATGCCGAAAAGATCCATCAGATTTCGGAGCGCGCTTCCTTTGTTGCACCCGGGAACGATGAAGTCGATCCAAATGTTTCCGGAAGTGACAACTTTGATTTCGGATGAAAATTTCTCCTGAAGTTCTTTCAGACAGTCCGTTGTTCTGCGGGAAGTCATGTTCGCGAACGCAATCTTTAAAAAAGGACCTTTGACAGTTAAGAGGTCGTCCACGATCTCGGTTGTGTTGTGCATCACATTTACAATGTGGTTTGCGAATTGGGAGTTATTGTTTTCGATCAGGCAAGTATCTTCTCGTGATACTACAATCTCAAATCCGGGTTCTTTTTTTAATTCGCGCAGAATGCGGTAAGCGAGATCGTCCTCAATCAGTCCCCGGGAGATAACTTTCCCCTGATGAATGCACAGAGAACCGTTTTCGGCGATGTAGGAGATATCGTCTTTGATCTCGTGAAAGAGAAGTCGTTCGTTTGCATACTGGCGTCCGCTTGCGGCAACAAAATGAACTCCTTTTTGGGTCAGCGCCCGGATAAGTTCGATTGCCCGGGGCGTCAGCTCCTGCGCTTCGTTTTGAAGCAGAGTGCCGTCTAAGTCGCTTGCAATTAATTTGATCATAGGTCAATCCCTCCATAAAGTTATAGAAAAGTTATAGATAAATATAAGGATAAGTGTTTCTTCTGCGTGTCCGCGTATTAGATTATAACGTAAAAAATATCGGCAGTAAATAAAAAATAAGACTTAAAAAGCGCATGAAAAAGCGCTTGATAAGAGAACTTTTTGATAGAGGCAAGAAAAATCCGAAGTTAAAAAATGAGTAGAAAGAGTGAAAGTCAGATGAAAAAAGACAAGATATGGATTTTCGCGGGAACAACAGAAGGCAGACTGCTCACCCGGTATGCATCACAAATGAAAATGAAGTGTTGTGTCAGCACCGCAACCGAATATGGAAAAAGCGTTCTGGGAGAGAATGAGGGAATCCGGGTCATACCCGGGCGGATGGATCAGTCAAAGATGAGAGCGTTTATAAGGGAAAATAATATCGGACTTGCGGTGGATGCAACCCATCCGTTTGCAAGACAAGTTACAGAAAATATTTGCGCCGCATGCGAAGAAGAAAAGATCAAATATGTTCGCTGTCTTCGGGAAAGAGAAACGAACGATCCGGCTGATCATGCGGGAGAAACGAGTGACGGAAGACCCATATCTGCGGCTTCGGTAGAAGAAGCGGTGGAATATTTAAAAAAGACAGGCGGGAATGTGCTGATATCTACAGGGAGCAAAGAACTGCATTTGTATACCCGGATAAAAGATTATAAAGAAAGATGTTTTGCAAGAGTCCTTTCGACGCAGGAGGCAGTCGCAGAGGCAGTCCGTCTTGGTTTTGAGGGGAAACATCTGATCGCAATGCAGGGTCCCTATTCGGAAGACTGAATCTGGCAATGCTCAAACATATAAATGCAGCTTATTTTGTGACGAAAGAATCAGGCGGCGCAGGCGGGTTCGAGGAAAAGAAAAAGGCGGCGCAGAAAGCCGGGGCGGAACTTATCGTGATCGCGCGCCCGAAAGAAGAAGGAAAAAGCCTTCAAGAGGTGAAAAAACTTATGGAAGAATTCCTTGCAAAGGAAAATCTTCTATGATATACTACGAATGTTGCAAAAAAACACGCATGCGGTTATCTCCGTCGGTGCCTAAGCCGGAGAATCCGGACGGTTTCGGAGGAAAACAAAACATGCGGAAGTAAAAAACCAATTTGGAGGAAAGAAACATGGGCGTTATTTCAATGAAACAGCTTTTAGAAGCAGGTGTTCATTTCGGACATCAGACAAGAAGATGGAATCCGAAAATGGCTCCGTACATCTACACAGAGAGAAATGGTATTTATATCATCGACCTTCAGAAATCAGTAGGAATGGTTGACGATGCATACAAAGCCGTTTCTGACATCGCGGCAGAAGGCGGCACGATCCTTTTCGTAGGAACAAAGAAACAGGCTCAGGATGCGATCAAAACAGAAGCAGAGCGCTGTGGAATGTATTATGTAAACGAGAGATGGCTAGGCGGTATGCTCACAAACTTAAGACGATCCAGAGCCGTATCAAACGTCTCAAAGAGATCGAGACAATGTCAGAAGACGGAACATTCGATGTACTTCCGAAAAAAGAAGTTATCGAGCTGAAAAAAGAGTGGGCAAAACTTGAGAAGAACCTTGGCGGAATCAAAGATATGAAGAGACTGCCGGACGCAATCTTCATCGTAGATCCGAAAAAAGAAAGAATCTGCGTACAGGAAGCACACACACTTGGAATTCCGTTGATCGGTATCTGTGATACAAACTGCGATCCGGAAGAACTGGATTATGTGATCCCGGGTAACGATGATGCTATCAGAGCTGTTAAGCTGATCGTTTCTAAGATGGCTGACGCTGTGATTGAAGCAAATCAGGGAGCAACAGACGAAGAATACTACGAAGCAGAAACAGCAGTAGAAGCTGAAGAGGCTGTTGAAGAGTAAGAAAACGAGAGCTTCAGCCTAAAAATAGGTTGAAGCTTTTTGCTTGTATAGGCGACGAGCAAAAGTCCGGGCCTGCCCGAGACCTTGGCGACCGCTTACAATCCCGGAAGACGCCGTTTGGCACTTACGGTGATTTGTTTAGGTGAAAAAGAATATTGAGAAGATAATGGAGGAAATTATCATGGCAATCACAGCAGGAATGGTAAAAGAATTAAGAGAAATGACCGGAGCGGGAATGATGGACTGTAAAAAAGCTCTCTCTGAAACAAACGGAGATATGGATGCGGCAGTAGAATTCCTCAGAAAGAACGGACAGGCAAAAGCTGAGAAAAAAGCTGGAAGAATCGCAGCGGAAGGTATTGTAAAAACAGTTGTAAAAGACAACAAAGCTGCAATCGTAGAAGTAAACTCTGAGACAGACTTCGTTGCAAAGAACGATGAATTTCAGGGATTTGTAGAGACAGTTGTAAATCAGATCGTTGATTCCGAAGCGGCAGATATGGATGCGTTCATGGCAGAAGCTTGGGCAGCAGATACAACAAAAACTGTAAAAGACGCTCTCGTAGAGAAAATCGCAGTGATCGGAGAAAACCTTAACATCAGAAGATTTGAGAAAGTTGCTGCTGACAACGGATGCGTTGTATCTTACATCCACGGCGGCGGACGTATCGGAGTTCTCGTAGTGGCTGATACAGACGTTGTGAATGACGACATCAAAGCATGCCTTAAGAATGTAGCTATGCAGGTTGCTGCTATGTCTCCGAAATATGTATCCCGTGATGAAGTTTCTCAGGAATACATGGAGCATGAAAAAGAGATCCTTCTTGCTCAGGCTAAGAAAGAGAACCCGGAGAAACCGGAAAATATCATTGAGAAGATGATCATCGGACGTCTCAACAAAGAGATGAAAGAAATCTGCCTTCTTGATCAGGTATACGTTCAGGACAGCGACCTTACAGTTGCAAAATACGTTGACAAAGTAGCAAAAGAAAACAATGCTAACGTAACAGTTAAGAAGTTCGTTCGTTTCGAGACAGGCGAAGGACTTGAGAAAAAAGTTGACGATTTCGCAGCAGAAGTAGCAGCACAGGCTGGAATGTAAGCGTTTAGCACAAGCGCGACATATACAAAAAGAGGATTCGATATGAGTTTACTCATATCGAATTCTTTTTTTTGTATA
>ENA-OQAA01000377-OQAA01000377.1-human-gut-metagenome-genome-assembly--contig:-NODE-377-length-31513-cov-3.230931_pt1 | contig 31513 bp, 34 predicted proteins | sample MGYA00242489_ERZ504515 | MGnify/ENA primary metagenome ERZ504515 (study PRJEB26092, sample SAMD00036237) | human gut metagenome | host: Homo sapiens | study: EMG produced TPA metagenomics assembly of... | reverse complement strand
CACGCTACTTGGCTGGTTCAGACTCTCGTCCATTGACCAATATTCCTCACTGCTGCCTCCCGTAGGAGTTTGGACCGTGTCTCAGTTCCAATGTGGGGGACCTTCCTCTCAGAACCCCTATCCATCGTTGGTTTGGTGGGCCGTTACCCCGCCAACTGCCTAATGGAACGCATCCCCATCGACAACCGAAATTCTTTAATAATTATCCCATGCGGAATAATTATACCATCCGGTATTAATCTTTCTTTCGAAAGGCTATCCCAGTGTTGTCGGCAGGTTGGATACGTGTTACTCACCCGTGCGCCGGTCGCCATCCATCAAAGCAAGCTTTGATGATGCTGCCCCTCGACTTGCATGTGTTAAGCCTGTAGCTAGCGTTCATCCTGAGCCAGGATCAAACTCTTCATTGTAAAAGTATTGTTAATCATTCCATAAAGGAACGGTTGTTGCTCTGTTCAGGACGCTCGAATTTAAAAAGTATCTATTACCTATTTAATAAGTAATGACGGTTCTTTTTATTTTACCCAAGACCGTTTCTTTTTCAGAAACAAGTCTTGCTCTTGTACTACTTGTATTGTTTATGTAAATCTCTTCAAAGATCGCTTCTTTTATGTCGGCTTTCTTTTCAGGAAAGCGGATGCAAAGGTAAAAACTTTTAAGTATATCTTCCAAATATTTTCGGAAGTTTTTTTCATCTTTCCTTTTTCCCGTCATCTCTCTTGCGAAAGGGAGAACAAAAGAAAGGTTGTTTTACCGACCCGGATTCAAGAAAAAGTGTGTCAACCAACGCTGCTTACTTTTTGAAAGCGGGTGCAAAGGTAAGAACTTTATTTCATATCTTCCAAATGTTTTCGGAAGTTTTTTTTTCAGTCTGTTTTTTCAAAGGGGAATTTCAGAAAGAAACAAGCCCCAAGCAGAAGAAATATGTAAGAGTTCCTACGCCGTTCCTGTCAGAATGTCAAAACATCGCTGCTTCCGTTCTCGAAAGCGGGTGCAAAAGTAGGACTTTATAGCATACAAGCCAAATATATCAGGGGATTTTTTCGCGTTTCTCTTGAACATTTTTATAAAACGCTGATTGACAAATGTGTTGAAGAACATGTTTTTTTTAAGGAGGATGGAAAGTCTGGAAAAAGGGACACATTGTAATATATGCGCATGCGCGCGGAAAGAAACAACGGAAGGCGGAAAGAAAACACGGAGATACGGAAGGGTATTGTATGACATCCGGGTCTCGGCATGTTCGACATCCGGGTCTCGGTATGCACGACACCCGGGTGTCGGACACAAGAAAAAGGCTAACAGGACTAACGGCACAGGAAGAAACCAATACGGAAACATACAAGGAAAAGAAATACAAACAGAAAGACGGCAGAGAAAAAGATACAAAAAAACAACGGCACAGCAAAAGAACAGACACAGGAAATAGGAGAAAGGCAGCAGGCAGCCCGGAAAACACGAAGCAAGCCACAACCAGACAAACCTGTTAAAGGAAGACGCACGTTGTATTAAATGTTAACAGAAGCAACTGTCTCATAAACCGTGTTACCAAACAATAGATTTCCAGAAAAAATATTGGATAATACCAGGAATAGAATAACTTTGCAATGTGTTTTTCATAGTATTAGATTTAAGGTTAACAAAAAGATTGGCTGTCTGGGATAGATAGCCTTTTTTATGGAATATGATAAAGAAATATGCAGCGCTCCTCTGTACATAATTTTTTTTTCTTATATTTGCGAGAAACTCATTAAAAACCAATCAAATCTATGCTTACGAAACTTAACCACGTACTCCTTGCAGGTGTTGTAGCTTTGGCATGTTCTTCGTGCCAAACAGAAAAAAAGGCCGATTACCAAGTAATACCTCTCCCCCAAGAGGTTGTTCTGACACAAGAAAAGCCATTTCTATTAAACAAAAATGTTTCCATTACCTATCCAGAAGGCAACCTCTTGCTGAAACGCAACGCTGAATTCTTATCCGGATACATCCGACAAGCCACAGGGTATACTCCTCCTGTAAAAGGCTTAAAGGACGGAGAAACGGCAAAGCATGCAATCAATTTAGGTTTAAATGCGGATATAGCCAATAAAGAAGGCTATGTGCTGACGACAACTTCAGAAGGTATTCAAATCAACGGGCAGACAGAGAACGGCGTGTTCTACGGTTGCCAGAACATTACCGGAAATCAATCCCCGCCGAGTCAGGGAGCTGATATTCTGCTACCGGCAGGCAGTATCAAAGACGAACCCCGCTTTACATATCGCGGTATGCATCTTGATGTATGCGACATTTCTTTCCGCTGGAGTTCATAAAAGAATATATCGACTTACTGGCGCTACACAATATGAATACTTTCCATTGGCATCTGACAGATGACCAGGGATGGCGCATCGAAATAAAGAAATATCCGAAGCTGACGGAAGTCGGTTCAAAACGCAACTGCACCGTTGTCGGCAAGGCAAGAAGCGGAAAATATGACAACATTCCGTATGGCGGCTTCTACACGCAGGAACAAGCCAAAGAGATCGTGAAGTATGCACAAGAACGTTACATCACCGTAATTCCCGAAGTAGACCTGCCGGGACACATGCTTGCCGCTTTGGCCGCCTATCCTGATATGGGATGCACCGGAGGACCGTACAAAGTATCTCCCGACTGGGGTATCTTTGAAGATGTATTGTGCATCGGCAACGAACAGAGCATGCAGTTTCTTGAAGATGTAATGGCAGAAATCACCGAGATATTCCCTTCTAAGTTTGTACACATCGGTGGAGACGAAGCTCCCCGTACCCGCTGGGCCAAGTGCCCCAAATGTCAGGTACGCATCAAAGCGGAAGGCTTGAAAACAGACAAACAACATACAGCCGAGGACCGTCTGCAAAGCTATTGCATGACACGCATCGAAAAGTTCCTCAACAGCAAAGGAAGGCAGATTATCGGTTGGGACGAAATATTGGAAGGCGACGTGGCGCCCAATGCCACCGTTATGTCCTGGCGTGGCACATCCGGCGGCATCAAGGCTGCACAAATGGGACATGACGTAATTATGACACCCAATCTTTACTGCTATTTTGACTATCTCCAAACTGCGGACAGTAAAGACGAACCTCTCGGCATAGGCGGATACGTACCGGTAGAGAAAGTATACAGTCTCGACCCTACCGCTGCGCTTACCGAAGAACAGGCCAAACATATTCTCGGTGCACAAGCCAACTTATGGACAGAGTATATCGCCACTACCGAACATGCAGAGTATATGATACTCCCACGCATGGCTGCCCTTGCCGAAGTGCAATGGACACAGCCCGAAAAGAAAGATTACGCGGACTTCACCCAACGCCTGCCGCGCCTCATCAAATTCTACCAACGGGATAGCATGAATTATGCCAAACACATATTCGATATCCAAGCGGAATATACCACTACCCAAGAAGAGGACGGAAGCGGTAGCGGAGCTATAGTAGCCACGCTTCGCACCATTGACAATGCTCCCATTTACTATACCTTAGACGGTACTGAACCCACTACAGCCTCCGAACAGTATAACGGAACCGGCATCGTTATCCGCCAGTCCGCCGACTTGCGTGCTGTTGCTATCCGCCCTGAAGGAAAAAGCAAGGTAACAGAAAAAAGCTTCTACATCAACAAAGCCACTTTCTGCCCGATTGAGCTGACAGGTACACAGCCCACTCCGAAATACGCCTTTAAAGGTGCTACCGCTTTAGTAGACGGAATGAGCGGAATTGACAATTATGCAACCGGCGAGTGGATTGGCTTTTTGGATGGAGACGTAACGGCTGTTATCGACCTCGGTGCGTCAAACGGCAATACCGCAGGCAAGACAGTTGCCGAATTACCGGAGATAAAGCATGTCTCTACCCATGCCGTAATAGACATGGCGCCTGGTTGCTGGATGTACAGGCCTGACAGTATCAGTGTCTGACGATAACAAAAGCTTCCGCGAGGTGGCAGCCAAAGAGTTTCCCGTTGAAATGGACAGCCGTAAAAAAACTGTGGCAAACTATGAAGTTACTTTCGAACCGGTGAAAGCACGCTATGTTAAAGTATTAATCAAGCGTACCCCTGCCCTGCCCAAAGGACATCCGGGAGAAGGAGGAACACCTTTCCTGTTTATCGATGAGATTGAAGTGGAATAAGGCAACTTATCAAAAACGGTAACATATACAACAACTATCATCCTGTCATTCGGAGGAATCTAATATCCAAGAACGACAGGATGATATTTTCTGCGAAAGTGCATCTAAAACATTTATTCAATCACGAAACTCCCACGTTGCAAATCCCGATCCTGCGAGCTTTTCCCCACCATCACATCGTACCTGCCTGCACAAACCCGCATCGTATTACTTTGAGCATCCCACCATTCCAATTCTTTGCCGTTCAAATCAAACGCTACCTCAACACTCTTTCCGGCAGGAATGCGGACACGTTTAAAAGCACGCAAAGTCTTGCCCGGTCCTTCTGCGTCATCTTGCTTCTTGAGGTAAACCTGCACCACCTCTTCACCGTCACGCTGACCGTTATTCGTAACGTTAACGGTCAACTTCAAAGGCTCTCCCACCTTAATCTGTTCCTTGGCCAAGGATAAGTTGCCATATTCAAAGGTAGTGTAGCTCAAGCCGTAACCAAACGGGAACAATGGTTGCTGAGTCATATAACGATAGGTACGTCCTGTCATATTATAGTCCTCAAAGTCGGGAAGCTGAGACATATTGCGATAAAAAGTTACAGGCAAGCGTCCACCCGGATTATAGTCACCGAACAATACATCTGCCACGCAGTGCCGCCCGCCTGTCCCGGATACCAAGCCTGTAGGATAGCTTCACAATTCTTTGTTTCAGGCTCCAAAGCGATGGGTGAACCGGAACAATTCACCAAAATTATCTTCTTTCCGGCACGATGCAATGCGTGAATCAATTCACGCTGAACAGCCGGCAATTCAATGTCCGTACGGTCTCCGCCCTTGAAACCGGGAAGGTTCACTCCCATCTCCTCTCCTTCCAAAAGAGGAGATATACCACCGGCAAAAACTACAACATCGGCCTCTTTCACACAAGCTACAGATGCATCAATATTTACCTTTTGCTTGAAGCCGATATCGAAATTCAGTTGCGCATCGCTTCTGAAATACTCAAAGTCAAGTTCGATGTCGTAAGGAACACCCGCTTTTACCTGTAGCGTATAGTCCAGTGACCTGCCACCATGCGTATTGCGGAAACGCTTTACTTCTTCGCCATTGATACGCAGGCAACCGGAACCGTATGTATAAATTTCGAATACCACTTCGCCCGATTGTAGAGGGGTGAGCACGCTGTTGTAAGTTGCAGAGAAGTCGGTCAGGTTTACGCCCGGTGCAAAAACCGTAGCTCCCGAGGTACAGAAGCGGAAAGGGGTGGTTACTTGTGTAGTAGTCACCGGGGTGCCCTCATGCTTTACATTGTTCCAATAACGTGCCGTAAACCCCTGTCCGTCTGCCGACTTACACTGGCTGAACACGCTTTGAATCAGTGTTCTTTCCACCCAACTGCAACCCTGTTCATAAATCAGCTTATCGTCCGCTCCCAACGCGTTCCGTATTCCATCCAGAATGGTGACTGTATGTGACGGCATACCGTTATAATTGCCCCATTGCATTACGGAGTCATTAGCATTAGGTCCCATGACAGCTACAGTCAGACCGCCACGTTTCAAGGGAAGGATATTGTCCTTGTTTTGCAGTAATGTCATGGACTTGCGGGCCATATCCAATGCCAATGAGTCGTGTGCAGCCGAAGCTACTACGGAGAAAGGAATCTTCGTCCAAGACACATCTTCCGGAGCGTCCATTTCTCCCAAAGCAAAACGGGCTTCCAGCAGGCGGAGCACAGCCTTGTCTATGTCTTTCTCATCAATCTTGCCTTCTTGAGCTGCCTTTACCAATGCCTTATAACTGGAGCCACACTCCAGATCCGTTCCGTTCAGCACTGCGGCTGCCGAAGCAGACTCTGCATCGGAATATGCCTTATGCCCGTATTCATTATAAAAATCGGCAATAGCACCACAATCGGAAAGGACAATACCATCGAACCCCCAATCGTTACGGAGAATTTGCATCAGCAAACGGTTGCTGCCGCAACAAGGCTCTCCCTCGAAACTGTTATAGGCACACATCACCTCCTTTACACCGGCTTCCTTCACTAACGCCTCAAAAGGCGGCAGATAGGTTTCATACAAATCACGTGTGCTAAGGTTCTCCACGTTGAAAGAGTGACGGTTCCATTCCGGACCGGAATGTACGGCAAAGTGTTTGGCACAAGCATGCAACTTATCGTATCTTCCGTCATTGGTTCCTTGCAGACCTTTCACTACCATGACACCCATGCGACTGGTGAGATAAGGGTCTTCACCGTAGGTCTCAATACCCCGTCCCCAACGCGGATCACGGTAAATATTCACCGTAGGCGTCCACATGGTAAGTCCTGATAACGCTCGTAACTGCCCTGCGATGCGTAATATGTATTTTTTGCACGCGCCTCATCCGATACGGCATTGAATACTTCATATACTGTTTGAGGCGAGAAAGAGGCCGCCATACCTATCGGTTGCGGAAAAACCGTAGCCAATCCGGCACGTGCCACACCGTGCAGCGCCTCGTTCCACCAGTTATAGGGTTTGATACCCAAGCGCTCCACCGGTTGGGAAGTGTCCATCATCAATGCTACTTTTTCTTCCAAAGTAAGTTCTTTCAATAAAAGTTCCGCCCGCTTATCCGGAGTCAAAGAGGTTGTTCTGTACGTAGGTTGGCTGCACCCTATCAGCAATAGAAGAGGCAACCAACAGATAAGTTTCCGTTTCATGGTTGTTGCTGTTTTAATGATAGTAATCAGATTTATTTACCGTACAAAGATACAGGGTTACCCGATATACCATTGTGCCAAATGTTTCATAAAGTTTACTGTATGTATCATGACATATACTATTTACACATATTAATCCGGTAGGAAAGAATAATACCGGCAGCATGCTAATAATGAAAGGGATACGTGTACCAAGATATTTCACGCCGTGGTACACGCCGTACCACACAGTGGTACGAGCAGTACCTTACTAAGGTACGAGACCTACCACCCTTTGGTACATGAGCTACCAAAGAGCGGTACAGGGAATACCAGCAGCCGGTACCGGCAGTACCACCCTTAGAACTGGAAGTAAATGAACGGTTGTATCTCCGAACTCTTCATCTGAATAACCAGATAGACTATGGCAACCAGCAGCAACGCCTTCCCTATCAACGGAAGGCGAACAACCGCCTTGCTGCAAGCGTGCTCCCAACTGTCAGGCACGAAATGCAGGAAAAAGCCGAGCGCCATCAAGGCAAACACTTCCCAATAGCCCACTATCAGTTGCGGGAAAAGCCCGGGACGGAAAGTCGTGAATATCTGCCTCAACATATCCAGCGAAGCGGAGAAATCGGCATTGCGGAAGAATATCCAGCAGAAGCAGACGAAGTGGAACGTAATGACGATACCGAAGAAGCGGCGGATGCCACGACTGCGTTCGCCCTTCTTCCGTCCGGTAACGCCCATCCAGAACTTATGGACAGCCAAAGCAACGCCATGCAACATTCCCCAAAACACAAAATTCCAGGAAGCCCCATGCCACAAGCCGCCCAGGAACATGGTAATGATAAGGTTGGCATACTGGCGTATCTTGCCCTTACGGTTGCCGCCCAGGGATATATAGAGATAATCGCGCAGCCAACTGGAAAGCGAGATATGCCAACGACGCCAGAACTCCGTAATGGATGCCGACTTATAAGGCGAATCGAAGTTTATGTTGAAGTGAAAGCCCAATAACAAGGCAATGCCGATAGCCATATCGCTATATCCGGAGAAGTCGCAATAGATTTGCAGTGCATAGCCGTAAACACCCATAAGGTTTCCACACCCGAATACAAAGTAGGATTATCGAAAATGCGCTCCACAAAGTTGATACTGATATAGTCCGAGATAACCGCCTTCTTGAACAGTCCGCTCACAATAAGGAAAATCCCCCTGCCGAACATCTCTCTGGAAACAAACAACGGACGGCGGATTTGCGGAATAAAGTCGCGTGCACGCACAATGGGACCGCCACCAACTGCGGGAAGAATGATACATAGAATGCGTAGTCCAACAAGTTGGTGAGAGGCGTTATCTCCTTGCGGTACACATCGATTGTATAGCTCAGCGACTGGAACGTAAAGAAGGATATACCCACAGGCAGGAAGATGTCCATTGCGGTAAACGTGCCACCCGTGAGCGAAGCAAAGAAATCGCAGAGAAGTTCGTATATTTAAAATAGCACAGCAGTCCCAGGTTTATCGCCAGACTGGCTGCAACCCACATTTTGCGTTGCCACTGCACGGTGGCACGCGCCATAAGGCGGGCTATGAAGAAATCGCTCACCGTAACGATAGCCAGCAGAAAGAAATAGGCACCGCTGCTTTTATAATAGAAATAGTAAGAAAACAGGGTGACGAACATCAGGCGGGCGGTGGTGCGGCGCTGCAAAAGCAGGTAGAACAGGATAAAGGCTGCAAACAGCCACAGGAAAATGCCGCTGCTGAATATCATCGGTGCATGCGGATTGTACACCAGCAGGTCGTGCAGGCGGGTAAGGTCTATATTCAGTTGGTTCAAAAGTTCGCTAATATTCCACATCGGTCGGTTTACGGCTAAATGAGTTAACTACATTCACTGACTGCAATAGTCATTATACGCTTTCAGCAGAGCGCGATAGAACATCTCGCCCTGCAATGCATATCCTTCCGGAAGATAGTGCACATGGTCGGGACGCATCAGACGCGCTTCCTGCCAGTTGAGACAAGCCCGGCGGACACCGCCGAAAGTCTCGTACATATCCCACACCGCCAGTCCGTTGGCATCGGCAAAACGGCGGATGGTCTGTACGGCAACAGCAGTACGGGGATTAATCTTATAGGTACGCCGGCGACGGCGCTGACGGAAACTATCGTATGAACCGGGCGGAGTAGTCATCAGCATCGGAACATCGGGCAGACTCTTGCGAAGCATGCACACCAGTTCTTCCATCTGCCGGTAATGCAGTATGGAGTTATAACGCCGGTTGTGGCTCTCGTTCGTTCCGAAAGAGAGAATGACAAGGTCGGGATGCAACGCAGCGATATCCGCCACACGGTCCGGACGGGTAAAGGTTGTACAAAACGCACCGTTTATCCCCATGTCCGTATAAGACAGTGCTCCGAATGTTCTTTGAAGCAACCCGCCCGTGGTTTCGGGAAAGATATGGCCACGGATATGACTGTCGCCCACATGCACGATGCGTACCGTATCGACAGCGATGCCCAGGCGGAGCATGCGCAGTTTCTCCCAAAAGGCTTCAGGATGCCGATGCTGTCTATCAGCTCGTTCCCACCCAGTTGCCGAAAGGCTGCGGGCAGGGTGATGAGAGGAATGGGCAGCGTATCCGTACGCTGTCCGTAGATTCTAAGCGTGTCGCAATCAAATGCCGTTTTCTGAAGCCGGGGACAACCCGGAAGCACATCTTGGGCATAGTTCCGTTGCACCGGCAGGAAGAGCAACGCCAATACCGCGCAGCAAACGGCAAACCGTAAATCGGCCAAGTACCGGCTCCTTTTATGGCTCCGCTTCATAGGCACGCCTCCTGTCGTATTGTTCTTTGCCATAAACCAGAGCCTCATAAAGCAGTTCCGCCAGATGCTTGCCGCCACGGAAGTTGATATGCGTATAATCGTAATTGGCTAAAGAAGGTTTGGCATGCACCATATCCGCCATACTGCCTTCACCGCCCATGGCTTCGAACATATTCCAGAAAGCCACCCCGCTGTCGGCCGCCAGATTCTGCTGGTAACGGATAAGGTTTTTAATGCCGGGCATGGTCCGCAGGCTGCCCTCTTCGGTTTTATACTCGCGGTCGCCCACACCGACAATGAGAATTCCGGCTTGGGGGAAGGCTTGCTTCAAATGGGCAATGGTCGTCAGCATACCATCGCGATAGCGTCGTAATTACGCCCGCGTTCCGTAGCTACGTTCAGTCCGTACTGAAGGACTATCAAATCGTACGGACGCAGTTCGTTAAATTCGCGCATAGTCCGGACAGGTATGGAACGCAAAGACAGACCAGAACTGCCCCGAAGCGAAAAATTATCGACGGCAATCCCTTGCGTGCCGTCCATAGCCACTCCGTAGAATAAGGTAGAATCGGCGCTCTCCACTTTCCAACGTACAGAGCCGATACGTCCTGTTACATTCATTTCACGAAGTCCGTCGGCAGGCGGGAATGCCCCGGTCTGCGGTTCGCCCTTGTTTACGGATGCCGAAAGGCGGGCTTCGCCTTTATTATAAAAGAAGATAGAAGCACGTTCGCAAGTATCGAGCCGGGAAGCATACTTCCTCTGTCCGCCAAGCTCTACGTACGCTCCGGGAGTCGGAATAAAATAATGGCCCGAAACACCTTGTTTGCCACGGTCGAAGAATACGGAGTCCGTAACGGAATGGCTCTGCCAACCGCCAAAGCTGTGCCGCACCGTAGGCCGATAGCCGTTGACCGGAGAAGTAATCGTCACGAAGCCTACCCCGCAGCCGCCATAACGTTCCTGCAACATCGCACGCAGGTCGGCCGTCAGGATGTCCGCCTCGATGAAAGAATCTCCGAAATAGGCGATACGCACCGGACGGGGCTTTGCTGCCAACTCATCCAGCGCGCGATAGAAAAGTGTCATGCCGCGCAGGGTAGAGTCGCTGTAATCCTCAATGCAGGTCATGCCGCTGCGACAGGTATCCACAAAGGCGGGCTTCACTTTCGGGGGCGGCGGCAACAGACTGTCCGGTTCGCTCACGACTTCCGGCACGGGACGTACATCGCCAAGTATGTCTACCCGCCTCAACACATGGCCCCCTATCGTGCCCCCCGGCAGCAAGTTCAGCAGCAAAAGTACCGCCAGCACAATAAGCATCAGCCAACCTGTATGTTTTAAAACGCTCTTTTCCATAACTAATCCGGACGCAAAGATAAAGAATCGGATGAAAATAAATATCGTCCTTCCTAAAAAGAAATCGTCAGGTTCATTTTAACACAGTCTTGACTGCTGTTTGTATGGCAGAAACTTTAAACAGTCCGCTCTATGTTCCAGACAAATGCCCGGAGCCCCAATTGCTCGGTCTGCTTGTCCATGTTGTGAAGGACCTCCAGCAGGGGCTCTACCCGCTCGTCCTCTACCATTGTAAGAATGGCGGAGCACATGGAAGGCCAGGCGTGACTGCCGTAATGAGGCTCACCGGTCTTGGAACCGCGCCCGCGAACCTGCTCCCAATAAGTGAAGCCCCGGCAATTGAGCCGGTCGAGTGTAGCAATGATACGCTCGTAATATGCCTGATCGAATGTGATTAATACTGATTTCATTATTCAATTATTAAATGTCAACTATTAATTATTAGCCTGTTCCTCGAAGTAAGCATCCAATTGCTTGCGCATCTTGCGACGTTGGCGTTTGATGCCGACACCACCGAAGATACAATACATCGTAGGAACGTAAATCAAAGTCAGAATGGTGGAAACCGCCAGACCGCCGATTACGGCAATCGCCATAGGACTCCACATCTCAGAACCCTGACCGCTGCTGATGGCCATCGGAATCATACCGAGAATGGTAGTCATGGTCGTCATCAACACCGGACGGAGACGGCTCTTGCCTGCCGTAACCACGGCATTCAGCACCGACTGCCCGCGTTCGCGGCAGAGAATGGTGTAGTCGATGAGTACGATACCGTTCTTCACCACGATACCGATCAACATGATACTGCCCAGCAGACTCATCACACTCAGCGTTGTATCGGTTATGAACAGCGCCATCAGCACACCGCTCATGGCAAACGGCACGGAGAGAATCAGAATAAACGGATAGGTAAGCGACTCGAACTGGGCTGCCATTACGATAAACACGAGATGATAATCAATACGCCGAGTGTTCCCAAATCGCGGAACGAATCCTGCTGGTCTTCAAAGGAACCCGCCACCTGAATGGTTATGTCGGACGGTTTCTCCATTCTATCGATAATGGCATTGCCCGTAGCCACCACGTCACCCAACGGAGCGCCGGAGATGACGGCAGACACCGTTACGATACGTTCACGGTCCTTACGCTCGATAGTAGGCGGAGCAAAACGTTCCACCACCTTTCCCAAATCCTTGATACGGACGCCCTCGCCTTTGGCATTGTATACCAATATGTTCTCGATACTTTCAAGACTGGTACGGTATTCGGGGGCGTAGCGCACCTTGATATCATACTCATCGCCGTCTTCACGATACTTGGAAGCCGTAGCACCATTGATACGGTTGCGCAGATAGGTGGCGGCAGTAGAGAGGTTCAGTCCGTGAAGCGCCAGCTTCTCGCGGTCGAAGTCCACCTGGTATTCGGGCTGGTAATCGCTGCGGCTGATGTTGACTTCGGACACGCCTTTTACGTTCAGCAGTTCGCGCTTCAGGCGAGCGGCAACGCTGTCGGTTTCTTCCATACTGTAGCCATATACCTCGAAATCGGCGGATGCCTGGGCCGACATACCCGTATTACTACCGCCGAAAATAACCTGTGCCTTACTGAATTCGGGATAAGCCTTCAGGTCTTCGCGCATTTCCTCGCAGACTGTCTCCAGCGTAACATCACGGTCTGCCGGATCTACCAAACTGATATTGAAGGAAATGATATGCGAACCGTTGTCCTGCATGGAAGCCCAGGTATTATCCGAATCGGCCTGCCCTACGGTATAGTTGCATATCTTCATGACACCCTTATACTTCTGCAGCCACTGATTGGTAAGTTTCTGCGAAACCTCCTGCGCCACTTCTTTACGCGTACCGATAGGCAACTCCAACTGTACGGCAATACGGGCATTGTCCTGCGCCGGGAAGAACTCCGTACCAATGGTCTTTGCACAGAACAGGCTCAGGATAAAGAATATCACACAACCGACAAGCACGACCATACGATGACGCACCGCCCAGTTGAGCATACGTGCATACCAGTTGTCCAAGCCGTCCAATGTGTGCTCTATCGGCCCGAAGAATATTCGGAACATCTTGGACTGTTTACGCTGCAAGCGGAGCAGTTGCGAACAGAGCATCGGCGTCAGCGTCAAAGCCGAAACGGTGGATACAAACATAATGGCGCACATCATCCAGCCAACTGCTTGAACAGCACGCCGGACATACCGGTTACCATGGTCAGCGGGAAGAATACGGCAATCATCGTCAGCGTAGAAGCCACTACGGAAATAGCCACCTCGTTCGTTCCGTGAACCGCTGCCTGCTTCGGGTCGGAACCGCGCTCGATATGTGTCGTGACATTCTCCAACACCACAATAGCATCGTCCACCACCATACCGATGGCTATGGAGAGTGACGAAAGCGAAATGATATTAATCGTATTCCCCGATATTGCCAGGTATATGAACGAAGCAATCAGAGAAAGCGGAATCGTAATACAGATAATCAATGTAGCCCGCCAGCGTCCCAGGAACAGGAATACCACAATCACGACGAACAGCAGGGCGTACATCACCGTCTCCGTCAAACTGTCGATAGTGTTCAGGATGTTTTCGGACGTATCCACAATGACGCCCAACTTCACATCGCTCGGCAGATTCTTCTGCAGACGGGGCAACGCCTCCTGTACTTTCCTGGAAATCTCCACCGAATTGGCGCCCGACTGTTTCTGAACCACAATCATCGCACCCTGCACACCGTTGTTATAGGTTTCCTGCGCACGTTCCTCCACGGTATCCACAATCCGGGCTACGTCGCGCAGGTAAACGGTAGCACCGTTATAGGTGCCCACCACCACATCCGCCAGTTCACGGGAGTCGTCAAACTCACCCTCCACACGCAAGGAATAAGTCTCATTGCCGATGTCGAAATTACCGCCCGGTATGTTCTTGTTCTCCGCACCGATAATGGAACTGATTGTTTCGATACTCAAGTTGTACGCCTCCAGCTTATAGGGGTCGCAGTACACCTGGATTTCACGCTGCGGCGCACCGCTGATAGACACCGTACCCACACCGGGAATACGCGCCAGAGGGTTTACCACACGGTCGTCCAGTATCTTGTAAAGCGCCGACTGGCTTTCGTTTGCCTGTACGGACAACAGCACGATAGGAATCATATCCGTACTGAACTTGAAGATGATAGGATTCTCCACATCATCGGGCAGTTCGGAACTAACCATATCCAACTTGTCGCGCACATCGTTTGTCAGCACGTCAATATCATTACCGAACTCAAACTCCAGCGTAATCAGCGACATATTCTCCGAAGAACGGGAAGTGATGTGCTTCAAATCGCTGACTGAGTTCAAAACATTCTCCAACGGACGGGTCACGTTGTTCTCGATATCCGAAGCACTTGCTCCCGGATAGGCCGTCATCACCATAATCGTATTCGTATCAATGTCCGGATACAAATCAATAGGCAACTTGGACAACGAGAACAGACCAAATATCACCACTGCCAGGAAGCAGAGCGAAGTCATAATCGGTTTCTTAACCGCACCTTCATATAACTCATATTATTAGGGATTAGCGTTTAATGATTAGGGATTAGGGATTAACGTTTAGTGTTTAGTGTTTAGAGATTAGCAACTTATTTACCGGCAAACCACTAATCACGAATCACTAATCGCTAACCGCTATTTCTACTTCCATTCCGTTCACCAGTTTGGTTTGTCCGGCTATAACCACCCGGGAGTTGTCGGGCACACCGGAAATCAGCTCGTATTCGGCCCCCATGCGACGTCCGAGCTCTACCTTATTATAGGTAACCTTACCGTCCTTGTACACATATACATAACGGTCGCCGGAACCGGATTGCTTCACGATGGCCAAATCGGGTACAACCACATTGTTTTTGGTTCCGAAGTTAAGCGTGGCGCGGGCAAACATTCCGGGACGTACCTCGGTCTTTATTGGCGAGTTTAATCTCTACCGAAAAGTACGGGTGTTCGGGTCTACTGTAGGATACACCAGACTGATATAGCCTTCAAAGAGTTCGTCTCCGTAAACATCCAGCTTCACGCTACCGGAGCGCCTTTCTTCACTTGGGTGAAGTAAGTTTCGGAAACATTGATAAGCAACTTCACCGGCATAATCTGCTCTACCACCAGCACGGGTTCGCCGCCGCTGTACATATCGCCGCTGTCATAGTTTCGGGCAGTTACAACACCGTTTATCGGGCTGAGCAACGCGGTATTCTCCAGCAGATTGCGGTAGGCCGTTTCTTTTATGTCCAGCGCCATCTTGGTTGCATCCCACTCCGATTTGGATGCACCGCCCACTTTATACAGTTCGTCCATACGCTTGAACTCAATCTCCTGATTGTCCAACTGGAACTTTGTCTGTTTCAGGTTCGCCTCATCCATGCTGACCAGCTTCTGACCTTTGGACACGCGGTCGCCCACTTCCACCAATATCCTGTCGATGCGTACCGGAGAGGAAGGAGCTATGTTGTTCTTTACCTCTGCTTCTACGGTAGCTGTGTACTCATGAATCTGTTCTACCGGACGTGCTTTTACATCCGCCAGCTTCACTCTCGGCTTTTCGTCCACCTGCTCAACGGCAACTTTGTCTTTTCCACCGCTGCAAGCGCCCAACAGTGCTACTGCAAGCAGGGCAATCAATTGAAAACGTTTCTTCATATCGTTGTTCTTGTTTTATTTCTGATTACTGATGATATAGTCTCTTCCCAATACCTGGTCAAGGTCGGCCTTAGCTACCAGGTAGTCATATATGGATTGGTTGTAAGTAAGCTCCGCCTCGGTGAGCTGAACCTGCGAAGTATTCAGTTCGAGTACCGTACCCTTTCCCACTTCATAACGCTTGCCGGCAATCTGCACCGCCTTTTCGGCCTGCATCACATTCTCCTTGTTACTGGATACCTGCTCCGAGCTGGCTGCCATATTATCCTGGTAGCTTGTAATCTGCATGTTCAGCTTACGTTCCGTATCGATACGGTTCTGGTCCAACTGGCGCATCTGGATGCGGTTAGATTTCAGTTTCGTAAAGTTGCTTGCCTTATATAAAGGAATACTCAGATTGAATACCAGCGAAGAGCTGCCGCTGTAATGGTAATCGAAGATGTTCCAACTGTCGTTGTTCATGGACTGGTACTGATAAGAATACCCCAATCCTATCGTCGGCATGAAGTTGGTGCGCAAGGACTTGATATTCTTCTGAAGCATCAGACGGTTTAACTCCAATTGCTTCATGGTAGTATTGTTCACCAAACCTTCGTGAGCGTCATTCTCCAACTGATTGGCAAACACGATGCTTTCATAGGCCGCCAAACTGTCGTCAATCTTAATCTCCACATCGGCGGTAACGCCCATCAGCACCTTAAGTTGCTGTTTGGAAAGCGTAACGGCATTTCCGGCGGAAATGACACTCGGCTTCACGCTACGCATCTGCACCTCGGCGGTGATTTTATCGAATTCGCTTACCGCTCCCTGCTGATATTTGGCATTGACAATATTATAGTTCTCTTCCGCCAGTTCATAGCTTTTCTGCAAAACTTCGTATGAGTCCTGCGACAGCATCAGCTGATAGTAGGCTTTGGTCACCTGGTTCACTAAATCCAGTTTGGAAGCCCGCGACTTCTCCACTGCCAACTCTATATCCGTCTTTGTCATCGACATGGCGCGATAGACGGAAGGAGCAAACAATGGTAAACTGATATTCAATGTTCCCGCAGCGTATTCGCCTTGTCCTGCCCCATTTTCACGATTTGGTCGCCGATACTGAACTGCGGAGCCGTGATGGTATGGCTCATACTTCCCGTAATACTTGCCTCGGGCAACAAGTTCTGCCAAGTTTCCTTACGACTCACTTTCTTGAGGGCAATCTCCTCTTCCGCCACTTTAATGGTGGGATTGTCGCTCAAAGCAATCTCCAAGCTTTATCAAGGTTCAAGATCAGGGTATCCCTCGTCCCTTGCGCCCGTGCATGGCTGCCTGCCAAGACTATGGCAATAAGCAACAGCCATTTTTTATCCTCAAAAAATCTCTGCATCTTCATAAACTATTAATTGTTATTCTATTTGGTTTCCGTGTCATTGTCTGCAGGCACAACCTTTTTACGGTATTCCCGGATAAACGCTTCCAGCTCGTGCGCCCCCTGTTCCGTAGAGATTCCGCACAGAAAAGTGAACATTATAGACTCATAGACTTCAAGGAAGGAATACTCTTTGCAGATGTCCGTATTCATCAACACGTCTATCTGCTCCCTTACCAACAGATTGATAATGGCAAAGTTACATCATCACGGAAAATGCCCTGCTTCACACCTTCCTTAAAGAAGTTTACCGTTTCTTCCGAATCCTGGTTATGACGGTTCGTCATCAGCGCATAGGCTTTGGGATACTTCTTAATGTCTTCAAAGAATTTCTTATTGGTGGCATGGAACTGTTCGATGCTGCGCTGATAGCATTTCAGCAGGACTTCCAATACATTTCCGGATGTGGCAAGTACATTCTTCAAAAATTCATCCCCTTCCTTCTGACCTTTCAGTATGCACTCTTCCAACAAAGTTTCCTTATCCGAAAAGACTTCATAAAGGGTACGTTTGGAAATGCCCAGTGAAGTGGCAATATCATCCATTGTAATACTCTTGATACCGTGCGCAGAAAAAGCTTCCACCGCAGTGTCAATTATCCGCTCTCTCAGTTCCGGACGGGGGACAAGATGCTTGGTATATTCGCTCATTTCTCTTTCTTTTAAAATTCAAAAACTCTTTTTATCCATTTTTCAAAATAAAAACAAGCAAATATAGAAAGAAAACTTAATTAAGCAATTAAGTTTTCTTTCTTTTCTCAAACGGTTAATAAAAATTAGGGATATAACAGATATACAAGGAGAAATATCCTAATAATCAAATTTGGTGCGGCTGAGGAATGCCACTGTCTTATGAATTTCCTTGTACATTACAATATCGTCCTTCACAAAGGGAACTTCCTTGCGGTATTCGCACAGGAAACGTTCCAGAATGGGCGAAGTCTTTTGCGGACGGCGGAAGTCGATACCTTGTGCGGCATTCATCAATTCAATGGCAAGGATATGTTCCAGATTGTCCATGATGCGGAACAGTTTTGTTGCGGCATTGGCGCCCATACTCACATGGTCTTCCTGTCCGTTGCTGGATACGATGGAATCGCTGCTGGCGGCATAACAGTACATCTTGTTCTGGCTCACCATGGAAGCGGCGGCATATTGGGGAATCATGAAACCCGAATTCAGACCGGGATTGCAACCAGGAACTCCGGCAGTCCACGCAACCCCATGATGAGCTGGGCAATGCGGCGTTCGGAGATATTACCCAACTCGGCAAGGGCGATGCCCAGAAAGTCGTACGAAATAGCCAACGGTGCCCGTGAAAGTTTCCACCCGAATGATGCGGTCTTCATCGGGGAAGATAGTAGGATTGTCCGTTACGGAATTGATTTCGGTCAGCAGTACCGAAGACACATACCTGATGGCATCTTTCGTGGCGCCGTGCACCTGAGGAACACAACGGAAAGAGTACGGATCCTGCACATGCTTGCCGGGACGGGCAATGAGTTCGCTGCCTTCCAACAGCTTGCGGACGTTCTCGCCTGTCTCGATTTGTCCTTTGTGGGGACGGATTTGCTGGATACAATCCATGAAGGGGTCGATACGGCCGTCAAAGGCTTCCAACGAAAGGGCTGCTATCAAATCGGCTTTCTTGGAGAGGCGGAAGGCTTTGAGGATGGCAAAGACACCGTTGGCGCTCATAAACTGCGTACCGTTCAACAAAGCAAGTCCTTCCTTGCTCATCAGCTTGACGGGCTCCCAGCCGAACTCGTCGAGTACGCTGATTGCCTCGCGCTTCTTACCTTTATAATATACATCGCCCACACCGATAAGCGGCAGGAAAAGATTGGCAAGCGGCGCAAGGTCGCCCGATGCTCCGAGCGAACCGCGGTCGTAGACGATAGGCATCACATCGTTATTGAAAAAGTCGAGGATGCGCTGTACGGTAATCACCTGCACACCGCTATGCCCCAAAGAAAGCGCATGTGCCTTGAGCAGCAGCATCAGCTTGATGATGACCGGACGTATCTCCTCGCCCACGCTGCAAGCATGGCTCTTGATAAGGTTCTCCTGCAAGATGCCCACTTCGTCTTGCGATATATTCTTACTACACAACGAGCCGAACCCGGTAGTTATTCCATACAAAGGCTCTGCCGATTCAACGGTTTTCTTATCCAGATAGTCGCGACATTTCTGTATGCGTTCCTTAGCTTCGGGAGCCAGCTCAAGTTTCAGGTTCTCGTTAATGATGCGTTCGATAAGTTCGAAAGTCAGCTCGCCCGAACCGACATAATAGACATTCTTCATACTTTGAGCTCCTCATTGATTTCGTCCAACAATTCTTTTTCTTTGGCGCAGGCAAGGCGTTCCAGTTCATCGGCTTCGGCTTGCAGTTTGGCAACGAACTCCTTATCCTTCAGCGAACCGAGGTTAATGCGCACATTCATCAAGGCTCCCAACACGGCAGAGCGGGCCGACATCATTGCCACGCAGGCATCGGTTACGGCATTGCGGTTGCCAGGCGGGCTACGTCCATAATGACGGTCATCAGTTCGAAGGCATTGCGCGCCACCTGCATAGGCACAAGTGCGGCAAACTTCGTAGCTTCCTGAATGGCTGCGCTGCGGGCGGCCTTTTCCTCATCGGTGCCTCGGCATCTTGAAGCAGGCAAATACGCTGTCGTAGGCCTCGGAGTCGCGGTCTATGTCGCCGATGAAGGTATCTTTCACTTGCAAAGCCACTTCGGAGATATGTTTCATCAGTTCTTCATGCTCCTCATAGCCTTTCTTGCCGATAGTGAGGTTGGCAACCATTGCCGCCAAAGCCGAAGCGACGGCTCCATTCAATGCGGCAATGCTTCCGCCGCCGGGGACGGGATCGCTGCCCGCCACTTTATTCAAAAACTCTTTGACTGTTAAATCGACTAACATGGGATTTAAGTATTAAATATAAAGTATAAAGTATTAGTTTTCTGTTTCAAAGCACCGGATAAAGCACACCTTCCTTCACCGTGGTGTGTACACAGTTCATCCCCACGTAATAGGGCAGGAAATGGTAATTGTCCGTGTTCAGCACCACAAAGTCTCCTTTCTTTCCTACCTCGATACTGCCGATGCTGTCGGCCCGGTTCAAGGCGGCTGCTCCGTTCAGCGTGAGGGCGGTTATGGCTTCTTCGATACTCATCTTCATATAGATACATGCCAGCGCAAAGGTCAGCGGGATAGAACCGGAGAAACAACTGCCGGGGTTGAGGTCGGTGGCCAATGCTACGGCACAGCCGCATCAATCATCTCGCGCCCGCGGCATACGGCTCTTTCAGGGCAAAGGCGGTAAGAGGGAGCAATGTGGCAACCACGCCTTTATCCGCCATGGCACGGATGTCGGCATCGGAAGCATGCAGCAAGTGGTCGGCGGAGACGGCGGAGAGTTCCGCAGCCAGCCCCGCACCGCCCAGCGGTACGATTTCATCGGCATGGAGTTTCAGTGCCAGTCCCATTTCACGGGCGGCGGTCAGCAAGCGGCGGGACTGTCCGATAGAGAACACGCCTTGCTCGCAAAAGACATCGCAAAACTCTGCCAGCCGGTTTTGAACAACGGCGGGCATGACTTCACGGATAATGAAATCCACGTAATCGTCCGTGCGTCCATTGTATTCCTGAGGCACTGCATGCGCGCCCAGAAACGTAGGAACGATGTCCACACGCTTGTGCTCGTCATTGTTCAGACTGCGCATCACGCGGAGTTGCAGCAACTCGGTTTCCTTGTCCAGGCCGTAGCCGCTCTTGCCCTCGACGGTGGTAACTCCCATAGTGCTCATTTGCTTCAAGAAGCCCTCTGCCTTGGCGCGCAGTTGGATAAAGTTGCACTCACGCGTAGCTTTCACTGTACTGACAATGCCGCCGCCACGCTCCATAATGGACATATAGCTCTCGCCTTTCAACCGCCAGGAGAATTCCTCGGCACGTTCCCCGCCAAACACAAAGTGCGTATGCGAATCGACAAAGCCGGGCAAAAGGCACTTGCCGCGGGCGTTGTAATGCCAGTAGCGCTGATAATAGCCGTCGCGCTCCTCGCCACGGTTAGGGCCTACGTAGGTGATGACGCCTCCGGTAACTTCCACCGTAGCGTCATCGATAATGCAAAGTTCTTCCATTTCCCTGCCGCGGCGGGCGGAAAAGCCGACGGGAGTTACGACACGGGCATTGAAGATTATCAGATTTTCTGTCATAGCTGTTTCTGTTTCATTTTCTTCCGGTTACTCGCGCAGTCTGCGCATTCCTGCACTCATTCCATTATCCGGGCTTCCAGCACCTGCTGCATCGAGAAGTTCTCCAGTCCGAGGTAATAGGAAGCTGTATCAATCAGCGCTTCCATAGGTACGAGGCCTATAATCTCACTGCCCACGATGCTGACACCGTAGCGGCGCGCTTCGATGCGTACCAGTTCGAAGGCACGGTAAAGCGCCGTGCGGGTATAGTCGGTCATGTTGATGGATACCTGGGTAATCCCCCGGTCTTTCAGTTCCACGCCCATAGCCTTGCAGTAGCGCAGCCCGCCGCCGATAAAACGTATCTTTTTGGCAATGTCGTGCGCAATCTCCAGACTCGGCGTATTGAGGTTGATGTTATAGGCTACCAACGGCATGCGTGCTCCTACTGCCACCGTACCTGCGGTAGGATGACGTTCGGCGGGACCGAAATCGGGTTGCCATTCGGGAAGCTTTATCTTCTCCGCCATGCCCTCGAACTCTCCTTTACGGACAGCCGCAAGGTTCTCGCGGTGAGGTGCCGAAGCGGATTTCTCGTAGAGGAATACAGGCAGGTTATAACGTTTTGCCACTTCCGCACCCACTTCCTTAGAGAGCGCAATGGCCTCTTCCATGGTCACATTCTTGATTGGGATAAAAGGAACAACGTCCACAGCGCCCATACGGGGATGCTGCCCCTGGTGTTTGTTCAGGTCGATGAGTTGTACGGCCACGCCGATGGCTTCGAGCACGGCATCGCGGAGCGGTTCGGGCTCGCCCACTACGGTAACCACCAGCCGGTTGTGGTCTTCATCGTTACTATAATCCAGCAACTTCACACCTTGTTTGCCACGAAAAGGGGCTACAATACGGTCTATTTTCTGCAAGTCACGTCCCTCGCTGAAATTGGGGACACATTCTACGATTCGGTTCATAACGGTTATGTTTTTGGAGCTTACTACAGAGGAGACGGTATTTTTCTTTGATATTATCTCCGGACAGACCTATTATTTTTTCAGACAGACGAACCAAAGGACATAAACTATGCAGGCGGATACCTGCCGGACATCACAGTTGAGTTTATCCTCTTAACCTTATATATTTTTGCGCATTTGTTCTTTGGTTCTCTTATATTCTGAATATCCTTTATGTTCTTTGGTTCTTCTGTCTGAAAAAAGAATACTCTTATATCCTTATCTCCTCTATAAATAAGCCTGTTACTATTATTTTATATATTTATCAATCAGTTCTTCATCCGCCACGTAAGGATCGTGATGTGATAGCCTTCCGCATGGGTGCGGTTAAACTCTTCGCTGGTCTCCATGGCATGTGCATTTCGCGCCCACGAACGGCGTGCCACACCGCCCATCACATCCCAAAGCATGGCAGAGCGCAAGATTTCGTCCACCCGTTCGGAACCGTCGCACACCATGCCGAAGCCGCCGTTAACGGCCTTGCCGATACCTACTCCGCCGCCGTTGTGCAACGCCACAAGGCTCATGCCCCGCGCGCAGTTTCCGGCAAAGCATTGCACCGCCATGTCCGCCATTACGTTGCTGCCGTCCTTGATGTTGGATGTCTCGCGGAAAGGAGAGTCCGTACCGCTGACATCGTGATGGTCTCGTCCCAGCATAATGGGCCCTACTTCGCCGCGGCGCACCATTTCGTTGAAGCGCAAGGCAATCTTCATGCGTCCCTCGGCATCCTGATAAAGGATGCGCGCCTGCGTGCCTACACCAGGTTGTTCTTCTCGGCATCGCGTATCCAGTTATAATTATCCAAATCCTGTCCGCGGCGGGTAGGGTCAATGCACTCCATGGCGGCACGGTCGGTCTTTACCAGGTCCTCGTGCTTGCCGCTAAGACATACCCAACGGAAAGGCCCGTAGCCGTAATCGAAGAGTTCCGGCCCCATAATGTCTTCTACGTAGCTGGGAAAGATGAAACCGTTCTTGTCGCTGCCGTTGCGCGCTATTTCGGGAACGCCGGCATCATAAACGGCTTTCATGAAAGAGTTGCCGTAATCGAAGAAGTACGTGCCCCGGCCGACAAGCTCTTTTATGGCAAGGAAATGGCGCTTCAACGTGGCATCCACCTTACGGCGGAATTCGGCAGGATTCTCATGCAGCATCCGGGTACGCTCCTCGAAGGTCAGTCCCACGGGGCAGTAGCCGCCGTCGTATGCCGCATGGCAGGATGTCTGGTCGGAAAGCAGGTCTATATGTATCTGTTCCTTTACGGCATATTCCAAAAGGTCTACCACATTGCCGTGATAGGCGATGGAAATCGGAGTGTGACTGTCCATGGCCTCTTTGGCCAGCGCAAAGGCTTGCGGCAGCGAATCCGTTACGTGTCCCACCCAGCCTTGACGGTGGCGGGTTTCAATACGCGAGGCATCCACTTCGGCTATGACAGCCGCCGCACCGGACATCTCGGCAGCTTTGGGCTGGGCGCCGCTCATACCGCCCAGGCCGGAAGAGACGAAAAGCCGTCCGCGCAGGTCACCGTCCTGAGGGATGCCGAGCTTCAGCCGTCCGGCATTCAAAAGGGTGTTGAAAGTGCCGTGCACAATGCCCTGCGGCCCGATATACATCCACCCGCCGGCAGTCATCTGACCGTAATTGGCTACACCCATCTGCATGGCTGTATGCCAGTCCTGCTGATTATCATACAGCCCTACCATCATCGCATTCGTAATAATGACGCGCGGCGCTTCGGGTTTCGACTTGAAGAGTCCTAGCGGATGCCCGCTTTCGATAACGAGCGTCTGGTCATCGGTAAGGACTTCGAGGTATTGTTTTATCAGGCGATACTGCATCCAATTCTGGCACACCTGCCCCGTCTCGCCGTAAGTGACAAGTTCGTAAGGGTAAAGGCTATGTCGAAACAAAGATTATTGTCTATCATCACCTGAAAGGCCTTGCCCTCGATGCAGCGTCCTTTGTATTCGTCGATGGCTTTGCCTTGAGGTCGCCTTGCGGACGGTAGCGGTAGCCATAAATGCGTCCGCGCGTACGGAGTTCTTCCATAAACTCCGGAGCGAGTGTTTCGTGCAATTCTTTAGGGATGTAGCGCAGGGCATTCTTCAATGCCATAGCGGTTTGTGCCGCGTCAAGAGTGTAGCCGCGGTCGGGTGCCCGCCGGATACCTTCTACGAAGGTGGGATAAGGGGGCAGTGTTTTGCTTAAAGTTATCTCCATAGTATATAAGGTGAATAGTTACAAATTGTCAGAATACACTGGCTTGTATCTGCCGCAATATAAAAATAATTCCCGATATTCGCAATAGAATGCCGGGAATTTTATCATTTAGTAAAGTTGGAATAGTGTACAGCTTATTCTTGATCACGGATTTTCATTTTAGCAATATCATCGCGATAATCCGGTATAGACCTGCACCGGATTAGTCTTTCAGCTTATTTTTCAGACAAAGGCAGAATACGTCCCTTGAAACTGTAATTTCCTGCCATGTAACCTTGTTCGCCTGCACGGAACATTGGTTGGAATCGTGATAAAGCGTCATTACCCACTCGAATACCCGATAATGCCGACTCCCCTGCACCCGCAAACTGATGTTGACATCTCCGTTATTCCGCACTTCCGGTTCGCCTATCTGCAAATCGGCCTCACCGCCATTCAACGGAGAGATGCCGGAGAATAGTTTCGAACCGTCGACTTCACGCGTAAGGTAGGCCCGCAGTTTGTCCCCCTTTATTACAAAATAGCTATCTGAGACCTGCTGCGTACGAAGTTTTTCGGGGCGGTCGGAAGGAATATAAATCTCTTCCAATACAATCTTGCAGTTGCCGGATGTCAATGCCTGCAAGGCAACATGATGAGCCGTTTGTCCTTCTACGGTATCGACAGTTCTGCAACCGGAGAACACTACGGCAAAAGCCAAATACAAAAAAAGCGCAACCAAGAATCGTCCTTTCATACTATTTTAATTTTAGTTAAAGTCAGAAAAGTTACTTCTCCATTAACTTATACTGTTGTTTTACATAAGCCACAAATTCATCAGTAAAGACATATTCATCACCTGCCTTTCGCGCAGCCTTGTTATAGGTTTCCACAAACATCACCGGTTCCACAGAATTGTCGGCAATCGCCTGCAATCCGAGTTGGTGCTTGATGAGCGTCGCCATATAAAAGCCATTCGGATGTCCGCCGTTAACCGGCAACTTGGCAACCTGCCCATAGACATCGGCGTCCACTGTTCCTTTCGAGTAACCCACCGTCAAAGAATCTATCTTTTGCAGTAGCTTCGGCGTATTGTAGTAGTTTTCGTTCATCTGTTTCAGCACATCTTCACCGAAAAGCCCGGCGTCTTTCATAGAATAAGGCCCCTCGAACTTGTTCAGAATATCAGCGCAACCCTCCGACTGCATCATGCTCAACGCTGCCGCAACAGGACTTCCACTGTCTTTGTATTTCTCTCGAAGATAGCCCCAACGATAGCTGTGATGCAGTTCGTGGCCTATCAGATTGACCAGGGATTCTTCATCCTGACTATAAACACAGTTCAAATCCATAAATACATTGCCGCTGAGCGACCAGGCTTCGGGGGTAAACAAGAGAATGTAGAATTTACTGTGATCGGGATGTCGCATCGCAAAACTATCCGGTAAGTATTTCAAGCTTGCTTGTTGCCACGGACAAAAGCGCCGGAGAGGGCAGAACCTGCCAAATAGTCATCGAGCCTATCAAGGTCATCGCCAAACCGGCTGAGATTTTGAATACAAAAATAACGTACGATATCTTCATTGTTCTTCATCGTCTGAAGGGGAACGGACAAGATACTATCCTTAACAGCCTTTAAATTCCGGTCGAAAACAATTTCATAAGAAATCTTGAAAGTTTTTTTCAGCGATTTCCCCACAGGGCGGTCAAAAAACTGCTTATATCCATCGGTGGCAAACAATATTTCCCACTCCTGTTGTGAAGGCAGATGACCGTTTCTCGCTTTCTTGGTCAGTTCGATAAGGCTTGGGCTGATTCGATGGAACAAGTCGGTTCAGACTTGAGTTGTCTCAGATACTTTCCGATGACCTCTGCCGACTCGCTCGTTTCTTTTTCAAAAGCCTCTTTCAGCTCCGGATAATCCGCCAGCAGTTCCAGCATCTTCTCCCTGCCCACAAACTCCGAGCGTCCCGTTTCCGGATTCAACTCATAATACACGCGCGCAAAGACCAGCCCCGAGGCATTGATAGCATCTCCCACTTCACCGCCCAGCTTGGTTGCATCGGGCGGAGTTGCCGTACTTGCGGCAGCCTGCCCCACAGGTTGCGCACAGAAATAAATCCTGCCTTTCACCCACATGGCAGGTGCATACCAGCCGCCAAAGCGGTAGCGTTTATAACGCATTTTCTTACAATTTACATATAGCGACGTATCCATCCGCACCGCATAACAGCGAGACTTCAAATATCTGCAAAGACCGGAATTGTCCTTCGCTTCTATACGGTAATCCGCTCCCCCCATCAGATAAATCTGATTCTTGGAACGCTTCTCCACTTTCAGTATGGTGACCGTATCTCCACGCCCTTCCACCAACTCTTTCAAATTGGAATACATTATCTGCTGTGCCGAACATGGCAAGACCAATAATGCCAATAGCCCTAACACCCAACCTCTTTTCATATCGCTATCCTTTCTTTTTGAAAACTTTGCATACTCAGGCGAAAGGTACATTTTTTATTGATATTCAGCAAATATAGAAGAGAAAAAACATCATATTCCCCGCAAAATCATTTGCATATACCTATCATCGGCCTTGCATGCCGCCATCGCCGCGAACGGAAACCTATGGTACGGAAGCCCGAAGCCACCTTGCCGCAACAAGCAAGATACGCTGCTGATTACAAGCAAGATGTAAGTACCAACAATGTACCTCCTGCTGGTATACGCCGTACCAACCGTTGGTAGCTCCCGTACCAAGCAGTGGTAGCTCTCCTACCAAACCGTGGTAGGCCTCGTACCAACCCGCGGTACTTCGAATACCGCCAGCCGGTATTTCGCATATCCTTAGGGGAAAAAACATATATTTCGTTATCTTTGTCGCTCTCTAAAGCATGGAAACAAAATGGAAAGCATTGAAAATATAAAATCGGTCTACCGGCGCATCGAGGATGAAGCCCGATGCGAATTGAATAAAGTACAGCAACAGATTTATCGCATCAGCACACTGCGGCTGCTGCTGTTCGTGGCAGGAATTGCGGGGATTATCTATTTCCGGACGGAAAGTTGGTCAGTGCTGACGGGCATTGCACTTGTCACCCTGCTGCCGTTCATTCTCCTGATAAAATACCACAACCGCCTGTTTCACCGCAAAGATTATCTGGAAAAGAAGGCAGAGGTCAACCGGCAGGAGCTGGCTGCGCTGGACTATGACACATCCTGCTTCGACGGCGGCGAGGAATTTGCAGACCCTGCACATCTGTATGCTTACGACCTGGACGTATTCGGCACGCATTCGCTGTTCCAATATATCAACCGTACCTGTACCGAACCGGGAAGACGCCTGCTGGCCGACTGGCTGGGACAGCATCTTACAAAGAAGGAGGATATACTGGAGCGCCAGGCTGCCGTACGCGAACTTGCTCCCGAACTGAAATTCCGCCAGCGGTTCCGTATCCTCGGCCTGCTGCATAAAGGCAAGGCAGCCGATGAAACCGAGTTGAAAGCATGGGCGGCAAGTCCCGGGATATTTCGCAAGAGCAGACTCTTGCGTGTGCTGCCGGCAACCGTTACGGGTATCAACGGTGTATGTTTGCTTTTGGTCGTTGCCGGTTACCTGCCGGCAAGTATGTGGGGAGTAATCTGGACGCTCTTTGTCGTTGCCGGGTTTGCCTTTACCGGAAAGATTACCAAGATACAAGCCGTGTACGGCAAGAAACTGCAGATTCTCGGAACGTATGCCGGGCTGCTCAGGCTTATGGAAGCCCGCCCCATGCAATGCCGCCTGCTGAAAAGCATTAAAGAGGAAATCGGCGGCGAACAGCGGAAAGCATCCCTCTCCATCAGCGTTTGAGCAAGCTGATGAACGAGTTGGACCAACGCAACAATATGTTCATGTACGTCATCCTCAACGGACTGTTCTTCTGGGAACTGCGGCAGATTATGCGCATCGAGGCATGGAAAGAGCAATATGCCGGCGAACTGCCTCAGTGGCTCGACGCCCTCGGGCAGATGGATGCTCTTAACTCACTGGCAACCTTTGCCTATAATCATCCCGCATATGCTTATCCTACTCTGCTCGACAAGGCTGATATGGCTGCCGCCAAAGCCGGCATCTCTTCCGATGCAAGGAAAGCCGGTGCGGCAAATACCGGCAGCAATGCCCGTTTCATACTCCGTGCAAAGGCTTTGGGACATCCCCTGATGCATCGCGACCGTTGTGTGCGCAACGACATCGACATGGAGAAACGCCCTTTCTTCATCATCATCACCGGCGCCAACATGGCAGGAAAAAGCACGTACCTGCGTACGATAGGCGTCAATTATCTGCTTGCCTGCACCGGTATGCCCGTCTGTGCGGAGGAAATGGAAGTGTATCCCGCGCGCCTTGTCACCAGTCTGCGCACCAGCGACTCCCTGACCGACAACGAGTCTTACTTCTTTGCCGAACTCAAGCGCCTGAAACTCATTATCGACAAACTGCAAGCGGGCGAAGAGCTGTTTATCATTCTGGACGAAATACTCAAAGGAACAAACTCGATGGATAAGCAGAAGTTCATTCGCACTTATCAAGCAGTTCATGGCTTTAGAGGCAGACGGCATCATCGCCACCCACGACCTGCTGCTGGGTACGCTCATCGACCTTTTCCCGGAGAATATCCGCAACTTCCGCTTCGAGGCGGATATCACCGACAATGAGCTGACCTTCTCCTACCGTCTCCGTCCGGGCGTGGCGCAGAACATGAACGCCTGCTTCCTGATGAAAAAAATGGGGATTGCCGTCACCGACTAATCCCCGTTTTATACCGATAAGCTAAAGCGCTCGCTTTTATCTGCACAAACTTACACTGCCTTGCACTTAGACAGGAAAGCCGAGACCGCCGCTGCCTCGCTACCCGTGAAGTAACGTACGGAAGTCACCGGAGTATAGGTGTAAGGCACAAACTGAAACAGTTGTAATGCGGCAAATTTATTGTCCTGCGAAATCATAATATCCATACGTACATTACCGCTCGACTCGCTCTTTATACCCGCCTCGCAGTCCGGATTGCCGCGCTCAATCATTTCGGTCAGCTCACCTATATGCTTCAAATCGAAAAACATGCTGCGCTCCTTTGTCACGCTTCCTGTAGGCAGGTACACCATTTCCTTCGACTTCCAGAACAAACGGAATACCCCCAGCAGAATCAATGCCGTGCCCACTACCATCAGCGCCATGCTTATGGTGGAAGATTTATCGTGCATTTCAAAAATAGAAACAAAGATAAGAAGACCCGCCACCATCATCGCCAATGAGATGAGCAGTCCGGAAACACTTGTACGTTTTGCAATATCGGGATGTGAAGACGCAAAGAGAGTTGCGTCGATAGTTTTAGTTGCCATATTATAAACAGTTTTATAAATTAATGAATTATTGTAATAGAGAATAAGGGAGTACAATCTCTTCTCTATACGGACATTTATCCGATGCCCATACACAGAAAAAAGACCTAAATACAATAAGACATTAAATCAGAATCCGCCTCAGTGTGAAAATATAGTATTCACACACAGGCTTGCAACCATAGTAAGCGGTGGAATCATAAAGCTTCTCTTTATGCAAAGACAGAACCGCTTCGCGCCGGGCAAGCTTATCCACCCAGTCCTTTAGTGAAAAGATGTATTCGGCGGTATAGGAAGCTGAATGCGGGACATGGCAAGCGAGTGCAGATGACCGCTGTTACTCGCCAGCTCCGCTACCGGCAGATAGGGCAACTGAGGTGAAGTAAAGCATGTGCCATCCTGAGAATGAGCGGCAGTCACCGCCTGAATATCCGTAGAATCTCCTGTACTCACCCCGCCATCGGAAGTAAATACAGCGCCCGACGTCTGCCACAAAGCCAACGCAAGCACCAGGAGTCCTATGATTTTCAAATATCTGCCCATAACTGTGTGCAAATATAACGGTTTATTTCACAGGTTTGTTTTATACACACATCTTTTAAGGTTTGTTCATGTAAAAAGAGGATTGCCCAAATACGTCTGATTGAATCTCTAAAAAATCTTGCTTCGTCATAAATAGAAAGGTTATAGCTGTTGTAATATTGCAGTGGCAAAATTACACCACAACCATAACCTTTGAAGCAGGTACTTCTGTTAGTGCTTACCGTAAAAATGATAAAAGCGTAAACAAAAAAGCCGCCCCAATCGCTGGGACGGGCTTTCTATATATAAAAAGAATAGTTGAATTATTCTGCTTTTGCTTCTTCAGCAGCAGGAGCTTCGGCAACCGGTGCAGTTTCAGCAGCGGGAGCAGCTTCGGCAGCAGCGCTCTTCTTTGAACGACGGGTACGGGTAGCTTTCTTAGCCACTTTTTCCTTAGCCATGTTTTCGTTGTAGTCAACGAGTTCAATGAAGCACATTTCTGCGTTGTCACCCAAACGGTTACCAGTCTTGATGATACGAGTGTAACCACCCGGACGGTCAGCAATCTTCACAGAGATTTCCTTGAACAGTTCAGTTACAGCATACTTGTCTTGCAAATTGCTAAATACAACACGACGAGAGTTTGTCGTATCGTCCTTGGCTTTTGTAATCAAAGGCTCAACGAACTTCTTCAGAGCTTTAGCCTTTGCAACGGTCGTAGTGATTCTTTTGTGCTTTATCAAAGAACACGCCATATTAGCCAACATAGCGTTTCTATGAGAGGCAGTACGACCCAAATGGTTGAATTTCTTATTATGTCTCATTTTTTATTCTTTATCTAATTTATATTTAGAAATATCAGTTCCAAACGACAGATTCAGACTTCCAGCAAATCATCAAGCTCGGTAAGCGATTTCTTTCCGAAGTTTCTGAATTTCAGCAGGTCAGTTTTGTTGAATTGTACCAAGTCGCCGAGAGTTTCTACGTCAGCAGCCTTCAAGCCAATTGAGGGCACGAACTGACAAGTCCATATCAACGAGTTTAGTTT
>ENA-OQAA01000376-OQAA01000376.1-human-gut-metagenome-genome-assembly--contig:-NODE-376-length-31526-cov-2.206026_pt1 | contig 31526 bp, 37 predicted proteins | sample MGYA00242489_ERZ504515 | MGnify/ENA primary metagenome ERZ504515 (study PRJEB26092, sample SAMD00036237) | human gut metagenome | host: Homo sapiens | study: EMG produced TPA metagenomics assembly of... | reverse complement strand
GGTTTTCAGAAGATATTGATTTGATTCTGGACTGGCGTGTATTGGGATATGGCAAAGACGAACCCTGGGAGAAACGTTCCAATACAAAACAGGATGCTTTTAACAAAGAAGCCAATGCGCGTGCGGAGGTATTTCTGGCTGAAACATTCTGTCCGGCAGTCAGATCCGGCTTATCCCAGAAAATCGGTTGTGAAGCAAATGTCTACATAGATGAAAAGGATAAACAGACGGTCATTTTCGCCTATCCGCACCTTTTTACAAATACGGCGACCTTACAGGTGATCCGTTTAGAGATTGGTGCGCTGGCAGCGTGGACTCCTGCAAAAACGGCGCAGATTGAACCATACGCGGCAGAATATTATCCGAAGATTTACAGTTTATCTTTATAGACTTTTCTAACGCTTACACTTTTCCGCGTATAAATATCTTCTAAGATCAGATTATTCACAGTTTTTATAAAGTTATTCAATTCTTTTTCTTTCGCAAGTTCCTTAATCTCTTCAATGCCGATATAATCTACTCCCAACGCCAACTCAACTGATCTATATGCAGCCGATAATGTCAACGGAACATCAATAACCGTAAGATCACCTGTGTTCTCCAATTTTCCATAATCAATATTAACACCTATTTTTCTAATACTACTGTCTACTGTCACCTTTTCTACTGCATGATTTTCATAAACATATTCGCTCCACATGCGTAAATCTTCAGATACTTTAGCAGGAATAGCTACTTCTAATCTTTTAGCACTGTTTTTCACATCATACTTTTTTCCGGCAATACAAACTGCATCCAATTTCTGTATTGCTTGAGATACCGGCTTCAGAAAATTTTCAAAATATCCAACTGCCAAGCTAGTAGATGGTAAAAGACTGATTCGAGCAACTTTCTGTTCTTTCTGTATTTTTTCTGTAATCGTTAAAATCTTTTTACTCAAATCCTGCATCTTGTCAAAAAAGACAACATTGACCCCCAGCAGATCGGATGCTATTTGACAGCCTTCTTGAATTAGGAAAAAACATCTCGCATATGTAAGAATTCCCGCATATAACCCAAACTCCAAATAAACATTATCACGAGCGGCATATTTGTGGGTTCTATCTGATTCTCTTCTTACATAATCATCTTTCCCGCCAATAAAAATCGCATAATCAAAACTAAGCGATTTCTTAAGCAATTCATGATAAGTACACTGCCCCAAATCAAAAAAATTATCGCACCATAACTGGCAGACATACTCACCGTCTAAAAGACTTTTTACTTTTTCCGCGATCTTTACGCTTTCTTTAGAAGAACCAATAAAGATTCTAGTTTCATCCTTTCACCTGCTTTCTTCATATTCACCTGAATTCTGCAATACAGCCCGCAGCTGCTTCATATTTTGATTTCTGTCTTTTACATATCTGCAAGGAGCTCCCGCATAAATCTTCCATCCTTCAAGTGTATGTTTCACAAAACTCATTGCTCCTACGGCTGCTCCTTCTTCTAATTTAACGCCTGGCAAAATTGTACTTCCTGTTCCCACGCTCACATAATCTTCTAAAATAACTCGTCCTTCGATCACGCTGCGATAAGCTGTAGGAATCATAGAGTTATTTAATTGTTCTCCCGAGAAATCATCACTCACCGCATAAACAGCACATCTTGATGATACAGTTACAAAATCTTGCAATATAATTCCCTTTACACCGCCTATCAAACATGTATATGCAGAAATATGTATATACGAACCAAGTTTTATATTTCCACTTAATATACAAAAATCATCTATTCGAATATTATCTCCCAGTACGATCTGTTCCGGATTATAAATACTTGCCTTTCTGCTTACAAGTACATTTGTACCATATTTTAAAAATCCGATTGTCTTTAATTCACTTTCACTAAGGAAACTGGTTTCCTCATTCTGTTTTTTCTCCACCTGCACAGGATTTGTTGCTTCTGAACATTTTAAAACTTTCCGACATTTTCTATATATCCACTCAAAATATTCAGCATATTCCGGATTATCAACTCTCCTTATTTCTATCATTTCCTGAAGTCCCTCATACAATCTTATGACTGCATATCCGGATGCACTTTTAAAAACCCAAAAGGCAAATATTTTTTCTTTACCATTAATCCCCAAAAGTGAAAAAATGAAACTGTATTACTGGCATCCGCATCATTAGGATCAATCGGTACATTTTCGTCAAATTTCTTATATAAATTATGTCTGGCAGTTGTATACTCTTTATTATCCCCTTGCTGAAAATACTCCTTTACCGCGCCAAGATTAGATATTCTGATACTTGCAATACCAACAAGAATAGCGGAAATCCCTGATAAAATAGCAACGATATTTACAACATCTTTGATATGATATTGTTTAATATATTCTATGATCGGATCAAATAATGTAATATTTCTGCCGTCTAAAATATGAAAACCCACAATAAAAGCAATGCATACGAATGAAATCACAACAAAAAAATACGTCTTATTTTTCTTGTTAATCAAATCATCTCCTCCTGAATATTGAGAAATATTATTAATAATCTGCCTTTTTACGTTTTAAAACATACAACTTTTTCACAATCAAATAGCCGCACACACACCCTAATGTATTATGAATCATATCGTCCCATTCAAACCATCCTCGGCATAAAATCAACTGACTTCACACTTTCAATATCTATGCGTGTTTCGAAGCATAACAAACCTCTTTATCACTCTAAATTTATATAACAATCAATTCTTTGTGATATAATTAAATTAACAAAACCAAGCCCAGCGAAAGGAGCTGATTGTTATCTATCACCAAGAAATTCCAAAAGACGTTTTCCCCACCATAAAACGCATAAAATTTTGATTCATGAAAACCACCTTCCAAATGATCCGCAGTTTCTAGATAAGCCTCACGGACTTTCCGGAGTCTCCTGTAGCAAAGTCTAAAATGTTAAGTGCTAAACTATTTGGACTTTATTTATAGTAATGAGCCTATTATCTCACATAAGATGATTTTGAACAGGTACTTGCTATTTGACGTTTACGAAAAAAGTTAGAAATGTGGAAAATATGATAAAAGAAAAGAAATACTCCGCATAAATCCTAAAACCTTTAACCATAACGATTCCATCTCCTAAACTTCCCACACATCTATGCATCACTTCCTAAAAATCATATCACTCACTCTATCATATATCCAGTCTACTACATAAGATGCCACAAGTGAAAACAATACTAATGTCAACATGATTACAAACACATTCCTTGATCCGAATACAAGTGTTGGCGCAAATATCATATAAAACTGCATATGAGTCAGCCACATATTCGTAGAATGTTTTCCGAAGAACAATAATATCTTCTCTCCGGCTCCGCCCCAACTGTATGTGCCAAATAACACAATCAAAGCAACTGCGGAAAACGGAGCAAAAATCATGTGTCGTAAATTCGCTCTCACTACAATCACAAGTATCAAAAGCAGCCATGGCAATACCGGATTGTTTCTGATTTTAGATAAGAGCCTCCAACGATCCACAATTTCTTCTTTTGCCATAATCATTCCAATGACAAAAGAAAACTGCGAACGCATAAAGAGCATCAGCGCATTTACCAAAAGCGCCACCGCTTCTATTTGAATTCGTTCCAAAACAATATATTCAATACCAAATGCACCAGCATAAAGTATAAGTGATATCGGTAATACGATCCAGTAGGAATACTTCTTAATCAATTTAAAGAATACTCCGGATAATAAAACAAGTATTGTATAAGTCTGTACAAACCAAAAAGAGCCCACATAACTGCTTTTAATCAGAAACGCATTTAAAACAAAATTCAACCAACTTCCCGGAAACTGCTCCCGCATTCCCATTATATATCCTACACAGCATGTCAGAATCATAATAATCCAAAAACGAATCAGAAGTTTAAAAACTCTTTGTATCCTCTTTTTCATAGTGTTCCCGGAAGCCTCACTGACATAAAGACCATACCCACTGCAAAACAGATAAATTGGCACACACGCATCAAATATATATGAAATGTATGTTAATAGCGGTATCCCCCCCCAGTAAATTTTTACATCATAGAACCCTGCAATATCAATTCTGTTAAACAAATGCAATCCCAGCATAAATAAAATTGCGATTCCTTGTAAAGACTTGGTCTGTTTTTTCGTTAATATCATTTTCCTTCCCCTTCCCTCATAAATATCGATTCCGAACAAAAATCACTTTAAATCTAAATATAATTTCTTTTATTTATAGGATCATCCCACTTAAACTGCTCTCTCCGCCTAAAGCTCAATAATATTCCATAAGGTAATGCCAATACTGTAAGCCATTTTTTATTAGTTTTAAAAATATAAGATGGATATCCCGCTACAATCGAAAGGCTATATGCTGTCCTGCCGCCTTGAATTTTTCTTTAAACTCTTCATTCGTTATCATTTGCATGTTGCTTAACATCGCATAACCCATTTTATTTTTTCTTAACAAATCCCAATTTCCCTTTGTTAATCCAATGTCTTGATATTCGCAAATATAAATTCCTTCATTGTACCATCGAATTTTATATCCAAGCATAGCCAATTTATCAGATTGTAACTGCTCCGGCGCAAATAATTCCCCCTCCCAAACAGGAAATTTATATTTACGCATAATATCCGTTTTATATGCTTCACACATATCTGCATCCAGATTATATTTTTTTCGTTCTAAATTAGTACAATCTACAAACCCCTTTTTGTTTACATTTGGCCACACTCCTTTTAGCGGTTCTCCGTCTTCTGTAACCTTAACAAACCCTACCGCTACAAACTCTTCTTTATCATCAATTTCATTTAGTCTTTTGACAATTTGCTCAACTGCATCATAACGCAAATAGTCATCCGAGTCCAACCGGAAATAGTACTTACCATTTGCAACAGATATTGCATAGTTTACAGCTCTAATCAAACCTTGATGTTCTAATTTAATATATCTAATATTAAAAGGATTCTGCTCTTTTATCCAACCATCAACAAGTTCTTCCGTTCCATCGGTAGAACCATCGTCTGTAATCAGCCATTCAAAATTCATTTCCGTCTGCTTTTGTAACGACCGATATGCTTTTTCTAAAATATATGCACGATTGTATGTCGCTGTATGTATCGTTAAAATTGGCTTCATATAAACCACCCTCCAGTCCTCTATTTATAACTGATATTTTTTCTCAACTTTTTAGATAAAATGATTTCTCCCTACTATTTCATTCCTTATCCACCAATTTTATTAAAGCAATTATTCAACACTGACTCCAATCTTCTCTCCAAAATTTGTATCAATCGATTGATTTTTAGAACTTCAAACAAGACAAGTCTTAATTTTTCAATTAAAAGGCATATTATAAAAATTCCGCCTGCACATCCTACTACAATAAAAGGAAGCGTATATACCTTATAATTTGCAATCCAAGAAAATCTATCTGACATAAGCTCCCTCCATATCCAAGTCTGTGAATGTATTAAGTAAACACCAAAAGCTGCTGGTGAAAAGAAACGTACGATAGAAATCATTCTTGAACTTAATTGAAGTCGTGAAAATATTGCTACCATTCCAACTGCCATTAAAACAATTGTAACACTAATATAGGATACAAAAAGCCGCTTAGCAACCGGAGCAAATGTTTCCCACAGCCACGTTGCTGCTATACAAATAGTAATCATAGTAATCCAAAATGATACACGCCATTTTTCATTAATTTTATTTTTCTTTATCCATGCACCTGCAATATATAAGATTATAAGCCAGGCAAAATCATACCCCCCCGAGTGTAAATGTATCTGCAAACCAAGTAGAAAATGTCAGATACACAGAAAAAAACATAAACAGCACAAATATCAATCTATTTAATTCTTTTTCCGTAATATTTTGTATTAATCTATTGATCCATGGTATTAAGAAAAATAAAGCTGTATATGCATTCACATACCAATATTCATATGTAGTAACAGGGAAAAAAGCCCATATAATCTCTTTAATACCAACACTTCCAGAATTTATAACATAAAAAATAATTGTAATTCCCACGCTATAGAAAAAACGGGAATCCAAAATTTCAAATATTTTGTGTAATGATAATTATCTTCTTCTTTATAACCAACATATCCGCTGATAATGGCATAACAATTTACTGCACAATATGCCACTATCTGCAGCAATGAACTCACACTATAATTATACCCTGTTGCATTTTTCATTACTCCACCATGACCTAATACATGGCATATTACGACAAAAAACATTGCTACTAAACGGAGCATATCTATTCCGTAATTACGTTTCACTTTCGTAATAGGTTCTTTCATTTGTCACCTCTTCTAAAAAACTTCTTGTTATTTTTCTCCAAGCTTCCGTATTATTCTTAAAATAATCCCTTTTATCGGTGACACAAACATATACATTCTAATTCTATCCTGCTCTGTTTGCAGTTTTGTATCCTTCAATTCTTTATACGCTCGCTTACACAGATTTTTATCTTTTAATTCAATCGCCAACTCCATCCTCTGCCTAGAAAATGTGGCTTTTATCATCTTTTCATATATGCTTGATTTTTGATTTTCTTTGCATATCTCTTCAATAACATGCATATAAATATCCTGAAAACCATATGTATAATTCCACCTTTTTTCTCCCGATTTATCCTCTTGGTGGGTCATAGATTCACTATGAATATAATACATCATCAGTGGAGAACTGATATATCCCCCCTCATTTTGGTATGCTGCTGGCAACAATAGTTGAAGATTCTGTCCATATCTGGATGGATAAATTTCTCTTGATGGAATTTTTTCCAAGAACTTCTTTGTGCGAATCATATAAGAACCTGCCCAATTATAGATTCTACCGTTCAAGATATCAAGAAATACATCTTCTGATGCCTTATAGTCTTCTGCATAAAAAAGTCTTTTTTCTTGATTTGGAAATAAAAAATATCCATTACTTCGTACCAGTGCATATGATGGGTTAGCTTTTAACCAGCTTACTTTTTTCGAAATACAATCCTTAGTCATTAGATCATCAATATCCAGTGACGTTAGATATTCACCTGACACTTCTTTTAATGCAGCATTCATCGCTGATCCTACGCCCTGATTTTCCTGTTTTATATAACAAAATCTCCACAGTTCATTGTCTAATCTCTTTTGTAATTGAAAAATAATTTCCTCTGTTTTATCTGTGGAACCATCATTCACTAAAATTAATTCTATATATTGTGCATATTCCTGCTCCAATACATTTATCAAACATCTTTCAACAAATTGCTCTCCATTATAACAAGGAATTAATAGACTTACGATATTTTCATTTAACATACTTCCAGTTACTCCATTTCTGTTTCATTGACAACAATACGCTTTTAAGTTCTTTCTTCATTTCTGTCTGATACATTTTTAAACTAAAATACAATTTTAAGAATAATATGGGATGTCCATACTCAACAAATATTTTTGACATATCATTCCATTGTATTTTTCGCAATTCTTCCATGCACATTTTTTCTGTTTTTTCATCAAACATGATCTGCTTAAACGTCCAACGTAACAATTCCAAATACTCATTAATTCTATCGAGTGCTGATTCTTCCGTTATGTCAGGCGTTGACATCGACTTTTTATATACAATATAGTTATAAAGCGGTTCATCTATAAATCCATGTTTATATTTATAATAAATCGGAAGTAACATTTGGTTGTTTTGTCCCCTTCTCGCTGGGTAAATATATCTATCCGGATTCACATCCAGAAAACTGGTTGTTCGAAGCATATGACAACCTGGACAAAATAGAGACTGTCCTTTTAACAGCCATTCAAATTGCCACTCATCTTCTTTATGTTTCAGCCAGCTTGCCATTGTTCCTACCGGCTCTGATAGATTGTCTTCCATATATTGATTTGCATCACTGCTGACACTTCCATATTCCTTATGGGTTTCTAAAAAATTTACTCTTTTTTCTACTGAAGTATCCTCAAAATAATCATCAATATCCGGCCAGCATAAATAATCCCCGGTAAAAACTTTCAATCCGGCATTAATTGCCGCTCCCAGTCCTTGATTTCTCTGATGAATATAAATGGTTTTTATACCTTTTTCGTTAAATTTTTTTTCATATTGATACCAAATTTCTTCCGAATGATCTGTTGACCCATCATTTATCAAAATAAATTCTATATTAGAATATGTCTGCGACAGAATACTGTCTAACAGACGATGCATTACGTTTTCTCCATTATAACAAGGTGTAATAATACTTACCAATGGATTCTCTTTTTCCAACCTTATCACTTCCTTTTTACTATCCTTAAAATCGTGTTTTTCAAATATGCAAACTCTTTTGTTCTAAAATATGCACCTACAAATATTAAATTAGGAACTATCACAACAATCAGCATACGAAGAACAAAATTCAAAATAGTATTTTCCATTAGCCATGTATTACAAATAAAAAGACTCACGATATATGCTGCAACCACCACAATTAAATTCCCCAATCCTTGTTTAAAATACAAAAACGGACTCACTTTGAATAAATCTTTATATACTATAATGGGCTTAATAATTGTACTTATTAAGCCTTGCACAATCGTTCCTACGTATACGCCCGGCAATCCTATTTTATTTATCATAACCACCGAACTACTAAGTTCACAATTGCCTGTAAAAATGCCACATAACGGTCTTGCCAAAATACGCCGCCCGCTACTTTTACATTATTCATACATATTCTTTGACCTACAAGATAAAAATCTGCTATAAGCAAAAATATGGTCAACTGATCAAGCGTTCTGTTACTGCCTACCCAAAGAGTAACAAATGGTGATGCCAGAATCAAAAAAGCAATACTGCAAAATCCATACACCCAAAAGCCAAGAAACTTATAGCAACGAAATAGTTCATATTTCCGCTCATCTTCACTATTCGCCATTAAATTCCCAAAACTTGGGATAGCTGAGTTAAAAATAATATCTACAAAGCCTTTTACCGATGAAATTATTAAAATATAATTTGATACCAATCCTACGGTCTTTATTCCTTCAAACATAGAAATAATAATATTATCTGTCTGATATACGCTGATTTCTCCTATTTTATGGATCAATAATGCCTTTACGTTCTTCTTAATCGGCGATAATTCCTCTTTATCTAATTTTCGTACTGGTTTTTCCAAAAGATATGGATACATCTTCCTTAAATATAGACTAACTCCTATTTTCTGCAATGCACCGATAACTGATGCTGTCAGAAGATAAAGAAGAAAATTTTTAAACACCAATAATACAATAATTTGAAAAACTACTGTCAAAAAATTAGTGATTGCGTTAATCGTTGTGAATATATAGCTTTTTTGCTCTGCATTTACCAAACTGAATTTATATGTAACAAAATAACTGATCACCGTATTAAATAGATAGATCAAATAATACACATAAATTTCATTTCCACTTAAAACACCATTACTATCATGAACTATATATTTTAAAAAGGGGCAGATAGCCAATCCAACCGTTGCAACAATCAGCGCTATCATTCGATAGGCGTTCTTATAGAAGTTCATCAAAGATTTTATTTTCTCATAGTCTTTGTTTGCAACCGGTTTATATAATTCGTAATTCATTGCAGTTCCAATACCCAGCTCTGCAAAGGATAAAATTCCAAGAACATTCCCAAACAATCCACTAATGCCTAAATAAGAATCTCCTAATGTATAAATAAAAACAGTTCTAGATACAAAATTTAAAAATAAAGCGACTATATTGGCTATATACCCAAACGTAATATTTTTTGCTATATATTTACTTCTTGATGACATCTCTCTACCTACCACAGTTTCTTTAATGCATCACCAGCACTATAAGATTTAATTTTATAAGTTTCCATTTTGATTTCTAATTTTGTTTTAATTTCTTTTTCATGATCACAAAGCCATCGAAAATGATTCAAAACATCCTCTTCTTTTTCTAAGCTTTGAACAGAAATAACATAATTATCTTCGATACCGAATAAATCGCGCGCTATCCCGATCGCTTTTACTGAATATCCAACTACAAGGGTGGGAACGCAACTTGAATACGCTGCTATTGTGGAATGAGTTCTGGCTCCTATAAAAAATCTGCATTTTGCAATATACCCTTTCAACTGCTCACATGACATATCTTCTAATAAAACAATACGTCCTGATGTTTTATATTTCTCATAAAGATTTTTAAGCGGTATTCTATCATCACTAAACTCCCATACCACATGTGGCACTAACATAATGCTAAAGTCTGTTTTTTCTAAAATATGCTCTATTAACATTTCATAATTTTTAACTGTAATACCATTATTTGATTCATTATCTACTATCATAGGACTCAAATTTATTCCTACAAACTCCTGACTTTCCATCACTTTCGGTATTGGAATTTCTTTTTTATCCAAAACAAATGCCGGATCCGCAACTAACACCGTATTAGGATTTACACTTCTTAATGCATTATATGATATTGTTTCCCGTGCCGTAATAAGCGAATATCGTTTTAAATCATTTACAATCTCTGGTCGTTTTATCAATTCCGGTTCTACTGAACACCCCCATAATACTGTTTTAGCGCCTCTCTCTAAAAATAAATCGTGGAGCATTGTATAACGTTTATTATCTGCATAACAATAATTATCTCCACCAATTGATAATGCAATATCTCCTTTTTGTACTTTTGAGATTGCGTGTCTATATTCCATCTTATCCATCGGCATATAATCTTTCTTCACTTTTAACGCCCAGTATGCTTTTGCAAATTCTATACTTTTTTTTTGAATAAGTGCCTTTTTCTGACATAACATTGCACAAATTACCTATACCATATTTCTGATCTTCTTCGGGTTTAGTCGAAAACAGCTCTTTCTTTACATTTACATCATTTAAAATTTTTAATGTAGAACGTACAATTGCCTCGCATCCATGATTTCCACTTCCCCCATGAGCATACATATATATTTTGTTCATAATTTTCCCTTTCACCTTTGTATTTTTTTTATAAATTTATTTGTATACACATAACCATGCGCATACAAAATAAAGATGACTTTTTCCTTCCATGGCATTGCTTTACACTTTAAAATCTGTTCCATGTACTTCCGATACAATATTTGTGTCTTTAATATAAATTCGCACCCTCTGTAATTATTTTGTATCGCCACTGGTAATGCATACTGATATAGATGAGAAATCGTTATGTAAGTACATTCTTCTGACAAGTCCCTCCGATCAGCAATAAAATCCATAATCTTTTCTGTTGCGGCAATGATGTCCACGGACGGTGATTTTGCCATTCTTCCCATTGTTCCTGTATCTTCTTGCATATAATAATAAGTTGTTTTATCTGTTACTGTTATTTCTCTTACTTTACAAAAACACTCCAGCACAAACAATATATCTTCGTATACACGCAAAAAGGGAAAACGAACTTCTTCGATAATCTTTTGGCTAAACATTTTACCGTATGGTCCGGAATTAATTTCTTTTCTTACAAGCAGCTTATTCAATGCCTGTGTCTGCGTTATTTTTTGATTTCCACCCGTAAACCTGGAAATTTCAGTATCTTCTTTATATACCGCAACATCGCAAACCGCAATATCAGTTCCCATACAGTTATGAAATAAAATCTCCAAATAATTAGAATCGATTTTATCATCTGCGTCTAAAAATGTAAGATAGGCGCCATTCGCCTTCTCAATCCCCAGATTTCTTGCTGAAAATGCGCCTTGATTTTCCTTAGAATACAAATAATAATTTTGATGATTTCTGATTATTGTTTTACATATTTCTTCCGATTCATCCGTACTTCCGTCATTCACAAGTATTAATTCAAACATTTGAAATGTCTGTTGTTCCAGACATTCTATCATTCTATAAATCGTAGTTCCAACATTGTATATAGGAATAATGACAGAAACCAAAGGACGATTTACCACTTCTTTATTCTCGAATTCCATTTTTCTGATTTAACCTTTTCAAACTTTGTTTTATGATTACTTTAATTTTCCTCTGCAAAGGAATTCCTTTTGTTTTACAAATATACTTTTTCACTATTTCATTGTTTCTTTCTATGTATTTTGTTCAAAAATGACTCCTCTTTTTCTCCAAATATCAAAATGATTCATATATATTTCCATACACTCTATCATCTTTTTTGGCAATTTATTTTCCTCATATAGCAAAATCAAATGATCATACAGTGCCAAACGCATTTGATATTCCTTTACAGTCATTTCTGAATGCATAAAAGATCCTTCGTTTTCATAGTAATTATAAATACTTCCTGGATATGTCACGACTTCTTTAGCTTTTATTAAAATTTCCGGAGTAGTCCACGAATCTTCATATTTATATCCTACAGGAAACCGCACATCTTTCCATAAGCTTTTCTTATATAACTCGACCACACATAGCCTACAGGGACGTCGTTTTCTTTTTTTTCTAACAATTCTATTCCTGTGTAACATTTTACTCCTTGAGGAATTATTGACCATCTTAAATATCCTTTTTCACCAATTCCTGAATACCCGCCCATTACTAAATCCGCGTTTTCTTCCTCTATGAGTCTGACACATTCAGAAATTGTATCAAAATTAATTGTATCATCACTATCTACAAAAAAACAGATACCCCCCCCCTCGAATTTTCAATTCCCTGTATTTCTCGCTGCCGATACTCCTTTGTTTTCTTGATGATATACATGTATTCTTCGATCCATCTTGGAATACATGTCGCATATAGAACCGCTTCCGTCTATACTCCCGTCATTAATTAAAATTATTTCTATATCCTTATACGTTTGTTTTCGTATACTTTCCACACATCTTTTCAATTTATCTTCAACATTATATACCGGCACTATAATCGAAACTATTTTATTCTCCTTACACATCTTCTCATCCCCATTAAATATTTAATTTCTTTTTTTCTATTATGTCTTAATAAAAATAATAATGTCTTCGGAAAGAAACCTTTCGTCACAAAATTTATTTTTATATCACTATATATTTTATATAAGCTGTCGAAAACTTTTTCAAAATTATTCAAGTCACAATAAAACAAGGAGAAATAAAAGTAATTACTAATTTTTTCGAGTAAGATTTTTTGATTATTACCTTCAAAAAATTTTTTTAATTCCAAAAACTCCTTATATCGCAAATTGATTTTCAACTGAGCCACATAATCTATCTCGTAATCGCTCTTTGCCACCGATGAATTTTGTGCCTCTTGAAGATACAGATAATTATGTTTATTATCAAAATAAATCGTTTTTACCCTTCTATATAATTTTAAATAAAAGTCGAAATCTTCTGCAAGCCGGATGGATGTATCAAAATATATTCCTTGACATAATTCTCTAGAAAAAACTTTCCCCCAACAATACCCAAAAATTCCCGTTTCCTTTTGCCACTTTGCAAAATATGGTAAAATATCATCCATCTCTACTAACCCTAGAATATTCATGCTGCTAATTTCCACTTTATCTGAATCTTCCCAAACTTTTTTATAACCGCTAATTACCATATCCGCCTTTGAGTTTGTAATACAGTCATATAGATTTTCCAAATATCCTTCAGTAACTCTATCATCTGCATCTATAAAAGTGATATACTCTCCTTCTGCCATATCCAGACCAATGTTTCTGGCATTTGACACGCCACCATTCGGAATATGTATAACTCTTATTCTTTCGTCTTTTCTTGCATACACGTCAGAAATAATTCCTGACTTATCTGTTGAACCATCATCAATGATAATAAATTCAAATTCGTTTAACGTCTGGTTTAAAACCGATTCTATTGTTTCCCGTATATATTTTTCTTTATTAAATACCGGCATGATAATTGTTATTTTTTTCATTTTCATCTATCCGTCTTATTATTTTTTTAATATAACTTTCAAATATGCTTTCGGCATAAGTGCAAATATTATCCATCTTATCTTTGTAGATACTTTAACTCTATTATCTCTCAGTAATTTACATAAATATTTTTTTTAATATTGTGATATATCGCTCCATATCTGCTTTACAATGAAAAGTGCTATAGTATTCTATACACATTTCTACATATAGCTTTTGCGTTTTGAAAACAAGTTCATCACTATAGCTAAACAATAATTCTCTTTCCTTTAAAACATCCAAAAAAAATAGTTTATTAATATTATCTTCTTTCTTTGTCATCTGGTCATCATTTTCGCAATAGTTATAAAGTATTTCTTTAATAACAACTATTCTGCAATCGTCATTACTAAAAACTTTACTCATCAGGTAGTCATCTTCTGCATATCGTCCCACCATTTTATGTTTGACAATACATTCTCTCTTAAAAATTTTATTCCAAGGAGACACAACTATTCCATTTGTATAAGAATCATCATATATGTGTTTCAAAAAATCCCTTCCTGTTTGTTTTCCATAAGCCGAAAATGAAATATTTTCTTTATTAACCACCTTCTTCCCATTTTGGTCAATGAAATTCCAAAGACATACCCCTACATCTAATGTAGAATCACTCTCCATTTGTGCAATCATTATTTTGTACATATTTTTTTCTATATAATCATCTGCATCCACAAAAGCAATATATTTACCCCCTAGAATTTTCTATTCCATAATTACGTGCTTTACTTACCCCCTGATTAGAAATATGAAACACTTTTATCTCTCTATTTTTTTCTGCTAATTCGTTGCATATTCTAGAACTATCATCTATCGAACCATCATCTATCAGAATAATCTCACTTTTTCCCCCCCCTAAAAAAAAATTGTTGCATCTAAAATACTATCCACACATCTTCGCAAATATTGTTCTGCATTATATACAGGCACGATCACACTTAATTTTACTTCATTCATAGCTCCGTTCCTTTACCTCTTCTCCAAATTCAATATCCAAAGGATATGATACTTATACATTAATGTCACTATTTTCAATTTATTTGAAATTGGTAATTTTAATATTTTTTAACCTTTTAAACATATTTCTGACCTTGTACTCATTTAAAATACTTAAGATCATTATTTGTTTTTCATGTCTATTTAAACTTTTTTCTTTCCAAATATCACCTACTGCATTATATAAGAAAAACAATAAACATAAATCTATCTGATGTTGAAAATCAAATATCTCATCACTCCCAAAATACTCTTCTATTTTCATATGGAGTTTCTGATAATCGTTCCATTTGTCAGGAACAAATTTATGTGTAGCTGATTCCGGATTCATACAATAATGATAATATGCTTTCCCCTTCATATAATAAAACGAATCAGCTTGTCGCAATAGTCTTGCCCCAAACAACAAATCTTGGAATATCGTATTCCGGGTTCATACTCTATACCGAAGCTATTTTCTTTTTTTTCATTTTTAAATACCAGCAGACAATTCGAAATAGTAGCCGGATATTCTACATTCTCCATCATCAATAGATGAGGATAGTATTCTTCTTCTAACTGCTTTCTACTGTAATATCCCCCTCGGATATCATGTGTATATAGTTCTGTATGTGTTCTAAATTCTTTTATGCAATCACACATCGCAACATCACACTGATATTGTTCAATCTTTTTAAGCATAGAAGAATACATTTCTTTACCAATATAATCATCACTATCTACAAAAGTAATATAATCACCAGTTGCAATTCTCATCCCTGAATTCCGCGCAACCGCCACACCAGAATTTTGTTGATGAAAAACTATAACTCGTTCATCCTTTTCCTGATATTGGTCACAGATTCCCGGACAAGCATCCGGCGATCCATCATCTACTAATATCAATTCAATATTTTTATAGTTTTGCCCTAAGATACTGTCTATACATCTTTTTAGATATTGTTCCGCTTTGTACACTGGAACAATCACACTTAACTTCAACATTTTCTTTCCCCCCCTTTTCATTCAAATAATTTATAAAGCTTTTGCACCTCTCTCTTATTTGAATAATCTCTTTTAGAGCATGCTTCCGAAATTTTTCTCAATTTCTCTACATCTTGAATGATTTCTACCATCTGATCGGCGCAGTCCTTATTTTCCATTGGAACAATCAAGCCATCTATTTCGTTTTCTAATTGACTCTTTGCAGTTGAATAATTCGTAATTATTACCGGTTTTTTTATCAACTGCGCTTCTCTAACCGCTACGCTCTTTCCTTCATATCGACTTGGTTGTACATAAATATCACAAGCTTTTATATACGGATATGGATTTTGTTTTTTCCCCAGAAGAATGACGTGATTTTCCATTTTTTTCTTCTCTGATTTTTTCTTTTATAAGTTCTTCAGCTACTCCAAACCCGATAATATACCAAGTAATATTAATTCCCTTATTTAACATTCGCGAACAGATATTAGGAATGTTATCAAAGTTTTTTGCATAACAATATCTTCCAATTGACAGTAACTTTACTCCTTCTGAGAACATCTCTTCTGAAACATCAAACTCATCCATTTGTTTGTAAATCAACTGTTCCGGCAAAATATTCTCTATCACCACAATTTTATCTTTTAAATCAGGAAAAACCTTTAAAAAGCTTTCTGTTACTGCATCTGAAATTGACACAATCTTGTCATATTTCTTCCACATCTTTAATTCCGATTCAACATTAATCTGAACCTTTGAATAATCTGTATGTATCCATGCAATTTTCTTTTTCGCTCGTACCTTTTGTTCAACAAAATAATGCGGAGTTAAAAAACTGATTGCCATATCATAGACCTTTTGCTTTTGGATCTTAGGCATATATGGTACTGTATATTTGTGACTATATTCTAACCCCACGCCACTATCAATGATATTTCTTTTCTTCTCATAACTCCTCGCTTTTATCTTTCCTACAATACGTCCAAAAGCTAAAATAAAATGTCTCTCCTTAATTACATCCTTTAAAGGTCTTGCTAACACCGTATATGCAGGGATCTCAGGCAATAAATTTATATTTTCCGGAATATCTTCTAATAAGCTTCCTTCATGTCTCATAAGGAACAAATCAACTTGATATTTTTTTGAATCTATTGCATTTAAGAGTCCCAAAAGACTTTTTTCTGCTCCTCCCAATTCCATCGCGTGTGATAAAATCAATATGCTTTTCATTTTCTGAATCTCCTAAAGCACTCCGTTCCAAAAAACCTATGTAATACTCTTGTGATCTTGTTTCTGATTTTCTGTTTTGGTTCCATCCATGTCTTAGAATACCAATGAATTGCATATGTATTTTCTGTTTTGTTTAAAACACCTGTTTGATCATTAAATGGGCAAAAATACTCTTTCGGATAAATTGTAATATTTCCACACCGCTGCATCTTCCCATTTCCAATCAATCCATATTGCTTTAAAATTTCTGTAAAGTAAATGCAGATTGTTGTTGTATTAAATGATCCATCTTCCCTTATAAATGACAATCCTTCATAATAATTTAACATTTCTTTCATCAAACGATTATTTTTTTCTTTTACCCAAAGCACTAACCCTGGATTAATATATTCATCTGTTTCAAATCCCGCAAATGCTTCTTGATCTAATAATGGAGCAAAATCTTTTATTACTTCTACATCCGTATCAAAATATAGACCTCCAAACTTTTCCAGTGCATAAAACCTCGCCACATCACTTACAAATGCGTATTTTTTACTTTGATATGCCTCTTCTACATATCGATTATTATGAATATCAAAATTCTGCTCATTCCACTCCATAATTTCAAAATCAGGGAAATATTCTTTCCAACTGTCTATACATTTTTTAACAATTGGTGGCTTTTCACTACCACCAAACCAACAATAATGAATTATTTTAGACATGATAATTTCTCCTTCTACACTACTCCCATTTCAAAACAGTAAAATATAAAATAAAATACAATCATTAACATATTAACTATTTTTTGAGATTTTTTTTGTGAACGCATTTCTAATCAAATATGGCATAATAATAAAGCTGTAAAGATTCGTATATATTGCCATTCTTCCCATCAAAATACCACTAGTAACCATAGCTATTAAATTAAAGCCTACTGTAATGATCGACATATTTACACATATATGAATAACCGGATTCTCTTCTCTTAAAATACGTCTTCTCTGCACAAAAGCCAGTAGTACTGGGACTGCAGTGACCAATACTCGTAGTGGATTAACACCATCATCCCCCAATCTTTGCATTTCTGTAACCGCACCTGCATATTCGGTTTCTCCTAAAATCGTATCCATCAGTGCAGGGTTTTTACTTAAAATGAACATTGCAATTATAGCCATAACAATAAAAAACATAGTTCTTTTGTTTCCCACTTTCCCTTGTACAATAAAAATAATTGGCAACATACATAAGGCAGTAACATGAATTGTTGATGCTAACAATATAATGAAAATCGCCTTCATATATTTCCTATTTATTACATAAGGAAGTGCAAAGAGTATAATTGCCACAGCAATAAACTGTCTTAGTCCATTCATCATCCATCCAATATGAACTGATGATGCCACAAAAAGATATATCGCGATCCAATAATCTTCCGAATATTTTCTAAAAATATAAATGATAGGAATGCTATGAATCAATGCTATGATTACACGAAACGCTGTAAAACTGTTTCCAAACACACTCTTAATCAACCATTCAATGATTACAAAGCCTTGTCCTGATTCCATAGTGGAAAGATATTGAAGAATCCCCATAAAAGAAGATGGGAGCAATTTGTATGCGGACAAATACATTGGAATATCATTAATTGCCGGTCCCATACACGCTAACCAAAATATTGGAAAGAACAAAATAACCGCACTAATCCAGTGCCACCTCTTTACTATGACTCCATTCACATTTTCTATATTATACAACTTCAATTGTTTTGCCATCAATCCAACAAAAAACAACCATATAAATATAACTCCACCAAACATAATTCAATATCCTTCTATTCTTATTTCTTTCTATGAAGAATTCTATATAGGCTTCCTGGTAATAATCCTATAATAATCGGTCTGAGACACCACACATAATTTCTTTTTTTAATCCTAATTCCTTTATCGCAACTTTCTTCACATATGCTTCATTCAATCTATATTTGAATTTTCTCCGTCCTTGTGCATTTCGATCATCTCTCATAGAATACAACGGTTCTTGAAGGTTCATCCCTTTGAACCCCTTTGCATACATTTTAATCCATAAATGATAATCTTCTACCCTTAATAATCTATCACTTATACTGTATCCTTTTACTTTTTCATATGCCTCTTTCCTTACCATACATGCCGCATGACAGAAGGGAGTCCCTTTCAAAAAGCTTTCTTTTATCGGATACAATTCTGCATATGTTTTCCCCCACACACCATTCTCATCAAAAAATAACATATCTGTACTAACAATGGCAATTTCAGGTTCTTTCTTAACGCTTCTACTCTTTTTCAAATCGGTCTTCCGCACACAAATCATCACCATCCATACGAGCTATATAATCACCATCTGCAAATTCTAAGCATTTGTTAAGTGTATAATTCAATCCTTTATTTTCATCATTTCTTAATAACACAAATTGATTCGGATATTCTATAACATACTTTTCTGCAATTTTAACCGTATGATCTGTAGAACAATCATCGCACATAATTACTTCCCAATTTGTATATGTTTGTTTTACAATACAATCAAGTGCTTCTTCTAATGTTTCTGCACAATTATAAATCCCCATAATCACACTTATTTTTTCATTCATCTTTAAAACCATACACTTTCGTAAGTTCTCTTTTTACATTTCTAAATGTATATGCCTGTGCGTATGTATTAGCATTTTTTTGAATTTCTCCATACAACTGCTTATCGGTCAATATCTTTAAAACCTTATCAGCTATCCTTTCACAATCATTTACATCTATAAGAAATCCATTCTTCCCATTTTGTATCAATTCTCTATGTCCTCTATTTACAGAAGCCACAACCGGAGTTCCTGATAACATAGCTTCTACAATATTCAGCGGAAGTCCTTCTCTTTTACTGCAAGAAACTGACACATCAGCAATCTTCTGATATTCCTGAAGATTCGTAACATATCCCAGCATTTTTATATTTTCAGTCAATCTCAAAGATTTTATCAAATTTTCAAGATTTTCTTTTTCTGATCCATTTCCTGCAAGAAGCAGTTGTGCATCCGGATATTTTTTTACAATTTTCTGCATAGCGTGAATAATCATTTGCTGATTTTTATTTGGAAGCAATTCCCCTACACATAAAATAATCTTTTGTCCATCAGTAAAGCCAAACTGTTTTCTGATTTCCATTTGTTCTTCTTGAAGTACGGAATGATATCGGTTTTCATCCACGCCTACGCCATGAATCCGCTCCACTTTACAATGAAACTTTTGGCTTGCTAGGTGGTAATCCTCCTTCGTAATGGTAATCAGCTTATCTGTCATTCTTGAAAAGTATTTTTCAATGGGATAAAACACGATCCAGTTCTTTTTCGGCGCACCTTTATAAAAATGAAATCCATGTGCTGTATAATAAACTTTAGTGCCTTGCTTTCTGGCCTGCTTTGCAGCTAATCTTGTAACAATTCCTCCCATTGGCGTATTGCAATGAATCACATCATACTTTTCTTTATTAATAATATTTTTTAATTCCTTATAAGCCTGTATATTATCTTTACTTTTAGGAGAACGGGCAAATGGTATATCATAAACTTTCTCAACAAATCAAGCTTTAACCCATTTTTTTCTGCCAAATTATCTCTTGCAGCCACATGGACTTCACATCCATGTTTATGCAATACTTCAACAAGTGGTTTATGAAATTGACAAATGTGACTTTGTACAGTCGCTGTCAAAAGCACTTTCATTTAATCCTCCCCCCTGTCTCAAAAAATGAAACCAGCTATTAAAAATAAAATACTCGCTATACCTGCTGCAATCATAGTATATGGCAGCTGTGAATAAACATGCTCCATATTTTCAATCCCACAACTGGAAGATGTTATAACTGTAGCATCTGAATAAAAACAAGCATGACTACAGAAAGTTCCACCACATACAATAGCTGCTATTACAATTAATAAATTTGCTCCACACGCAGCACCTAATGGAATAATAATAGGCGCACAAACTGCCGGTATCCCCCAGTTACTTCCTGTTATAAAGCCCAACATTGCTACAACAACAAATGCTACCATAGGATATATATTAGCATTTACAAATGGTTCAACCACACTCATCACATAATTTGGCAAATTAATATCTGCTGATGCCTGTCTCATCCATAAAGCAGCAACAATAATTACCAATGCAGAAACCGAATCCGCAAATCCTTGAACCCATAAGTCACAAAACTGATTCGTTCTCATCTTTTTACGTGGGATATAAATAATTCCTGCTGCAAGTATCGCCGCTATAATTGCAATAAACATATCTCCTACTGTTAATTGCACTATGATCATTGTCAAAATCGGAAAAAGAAAATCCACAATTTTTTTGCATTCTTTTATCAACTTCTTCATTTCCATTTTTATTCCACTTCTGACTTTCTTTGCTATACACTTGTCCTGTTTCTTCTACACGCTTATATGCACTTTTCATAGCGCCTAATTTCGGTATTACCCCAAATATGAATAAGGGTACAATTATAAAGTGCTACTAATGCATAAAACATATATGGGATTGCATGTATATACGTCGCCATCGCACTACCATATCCCAAATCTACAATCTCGGACTGCTCCCAAAAAATTCCTGCAAAGAAAATTGCCCATGTTGAAAATGGTAATAAAACACATACCGGTGCTCCTGTAGAATCAATGACATATGCTAGTGCTTCTCGAAGCACCTTCCTTGAATCTGATAATTTCTTTGTACAAGCACTAATTGTCATAATATTCATGTAATCATCGACAAAAATAATAATCCCTAGTATCCATGATGTCAGTAATGTTACTTTTATTCTGTCTTGCAAATTTTCCCCAAAAAAATTGGACAATCGTCATGAGTTCCTCTTGCTGCGTTGATTACCGCTATCAAACTACCAAAAAGTCCACAAACAATTAACAACCATACTGTATCGTAATCTGTAACCACTTTAAAAAACGAATCTACCATTAATGTTACCGGATTACTTTATTTGCAGTAGCAATAATCAAATATGATGAAACACACCCTATCAACAATGCCTCTGTCGTTCTTTTAGACTTTATCGCAACAACAATAACCAGCAATGCTGGCAACAGTGTTATTATTCCATACCCCATCAAAACTTCTCCCTTTTTCTTCCAAACCTAATCTTTGAAAATATTTCTAAATAATTACGCACAACAAACGCCCGAAAATTTGTATGCGAAATATCATGCACTGTTATTCCTGTCTCAGCTATTCTCGGTTCCATATATGTAATCAAATCAATCGGTATATCATCTACCTTACGTTTTTCTAATGGAACTGTCAGCATTAATTCCACATATTTTCTATTATTAAATGGAATCGTAATATCATAAGAAACTCTATGTTCTGTAGTCAAAAAAATTCCTTCTCCGCCACTCCACGCAAATTCCCAAAAATATAATTCTAACCACGAAAGATTATCAAAAGTTTTTTTATCATAATACTTTCTTAAATATTCTGCAAATACATTATCTGTCTCTTTGATCAAATATTTACCAACATAAACTTTGTGCATTGCTCTCCAATAGCTTGCATACGGATATTGCGGAAATTTCTTTTTATTATATTTATTATAATACCATCCGCGTCCCATCTCATTTACCCATGATTTAATTTCCATATCACATGGAGGATTTTCTGTAAAATATAACCTTTTTTTCAAGTCATTTGTATTGTTTGCGCCAATACATCCATTATTACATTCCATAACTTTTTTAAACACTGGCAAATCTTTATATCCATCCCATTTTTCAGGAATTTCATAAAGTTCATGTTCAAGTCCTAAATGTACTAAAATCTCTTTCGCCGCATACGCATCAACAGACTCATCAACATTTGATATATAACTAAAATAATGTAATTTATCATATACTTTATTGGCACATGACAATGCTGTCATACTGTCCCTTCCGCCAGTCACAGAAATAGACACTTTCTTTTCAGGCCATTTTTTTGCAATACATTCCATTGTATTCGACATAATTCTTCCTAATTCATGAATCGTATTTTCATATTCTTGCTGTGTCTTTGTCTCTACAATTTTCTCAGTCGGATAAAATCTTACCACTTCTATGCCATTTTGTTTTTTTTCATATGATCCAAAATGATTCGGAACCATTCTTTTCAATTCATCAAACGGTGACAAATCACCCGGAAGCCATGTTCCCCAATAATGCCAATATTTATTTGTTGTAAGCCGCTTTATATATTCAGGTTGTTTCAAACCTTTTAAATCAGCTACCAGTTTTGCATGTGAAGTAATATAAAGCTTATCGCTAATTAATCCATGATACACAAGCTGCATTCCTGCACAATCAGTTGTATAAACAATTTGATTTTCTGTTACATATCCTACACAAAAAACACCTGTCAAATTGCTCTCTGCATCCCAATAATCAGCTTCACTTTTTCCCTAGCCGAAGCTAATTTTTTCAAAATTTCATTTTCATCAACAAGCATATTATATGGGTCATATGCATGTCCTATTATGAAATATATAACTTGATTTCTTTCATATGTATAAGCATATGTCTCCTTATGCGTATACATATAAAATGAATATCCTATCGTTTCTTCTTTCCAATTTGCATAAAACGGATATTCTAAATTTACATTTTGTTTTTCATTTGTGATTAAAAAACCTCTGCAATATAACCTTTTTTGAAACTTTGGGTAATCCTTCAAAGTTTTTTTCATTTCTTCTGTCACTATAATATGACATTAGTTTCTCCTTATTTTCTCTATTTTCTTCTTAATTCTTCATATTGCTTCTTTCTTCCTTTTGCTCCCGCAATTTGAATTACATTTGCCATTCCATTTGGATTAGCTTCAATCAATACACAATCATTTTCTCTGATAGCAATATCCCAAGCCACATATTTCAGCGGATAGTTCTGTGCGCATTCTCGAACAAATTCTATAACAGTTTCCCAATTCGGAATTTTAAATCCTTTCATTCTTATTTTTGAAGTTGGATGCATCTCATATCTTCTTCCGATTGCATCCTCCCCATCATCTCTTACAATCCCCGTTTTTTCATCTATCGAGCCTACAACTCCCCCTGCCGAATAATTATCTATAACGGTATCTCCTACGCCCATCCTTAAAGCTGCCCCTATAATTTCACATTCATTCCCGATCATAACTGTAAATATTCTTATTGTATTTACACTACTAGGTTTAATTTACTCAATTCTTGATGTTGTGTTACTAATTCATCCAAAACTGCTGGACTTTTTTTAAATTTATTATATAAATCTTCAATACTTCCTTTTGAAACTGTCCATTTTTCTATCCCTCTACCGCAATCAGCCACATCTAGCTTATATAAAATGAATTATGCTTATCTACAAATTTTTCAAAATCTTCCTTTGTAGATTCGGCTGAATATAATTGATCTCGCTTCACATATTTTTTCAATTCACGATACATTTCTTTTTTACTGCATAACTGAGTAAAAACCTCTTGTGAATCGACATACTGTGCAAAACGCAATCCATCTTTAGATGTCAAATATTCCTTTTCTCTTTGCTATTTTTTCAAAAACCTCAACTCAAAATAATCGGAAATAGTCGCTTTATATCTTAGATAATTCCAAACAATTCCCATTCCATAACGTATTCTGTAAAAAAGATTTATCCCCCCCGGTTCATTTTTATACATGAATCCATTTTATTAAACATTACTTTTAAAACTTGTATATTTATCACTTAATTCTCTCCTTATATTTTCATAGATCACTCCCGCCAGTCTCCGGGCATTTCCATCTCCGACAAAACTGTTATGCGGTGTCACTATAACTTTCTCCATCTCCCATAACGGGCTATCTTCCCCCAGCGGTTCTTCTTCAAACACATCCAGCACTGCTCCGCCAAGTCTTGGCATCTCCCGCTTCAACGCTTCTGTATCTACGACAGCGCCTCTTGCAATTATTTACAAGGATCGCCCCGTTCTTTCATTTGGCTGAATTTTTCTTCATTCATCAAATACCTTGTCTCCTCAGTTAGCGGCAAAGTCAATATGACAATATCGCTTTTGGATAAAACTTCGGACAGGTTCTCGATTCCAACCATCTTTTCATAAGTTTCATCTTCTCTCGGATACAGATCTACGCCTGTTATTCTGCATCCGAAAGCGGAGAAGCGTTTTGCACATTCAGTTCCGACACTGCCGCAGCCTGCAATGCATACTTGCTTTCCGAATAATTCTGACAGATTTCTTCGTTTCTCCCACTGTTTTTCCACCTGATTCTGCTGAAAGAACTTGCCTTGTTTATACAATTCTAACACTCCGAATATTGCAAATTCTGCCATTGGGATACTATATACCCCCCTTGCATTATGTATCTCAATATTATGTCTTTTTACATACTGCATATCAACTCTGTCAAATCCGGCGCTTGTCAGTTGAATATATTTTAAATGAGTAAATCGCTCAATCGGATGGGAAAGAAATAGTCCGTTGCATATAACTCCTTCAACCCATTCATATGAACACGGAAGCTCATCTTTTTCAAATTGCAAGAATTGTACCTGATGCCCCAACATTTTTAATTGTTCAATTCCGTCTTTTGCCCCTTGCCATGCTCCTGTTACTAATAAATTCATTTTGCATCCTCACATTCGCATATCTGTCTTATTTTTGTCTCAACCTGTTGTCTGTTTTTCCAAAAATATTCACTATGTACTCTGCATTCTTCTTCAAGTTCCCGTATTTTCGGCAATTCAATTTCAAAAATCTTCTGAATCTCTTTTAAGTCTGTCACTTGACCTGTCCTGCAGAAACTCCGTGACAAAATCGCACATGCAGAACCAAGACGATAATGTTCTTTGATCACATATTCCGAAGGAAGCATTCCTTTCCCTAATGAAGCAATTCCGCCAAATCCATAAGGAATCCCGCCTTTTCTGAATTTCAGACAGAGTTCTTCAACCGTACCGTCAAGCAGCAGTTCAAACATAAAATTTTTACCGTAACCTAATGATAAATCATTCAATCCGATAAACATCTCGTCAATCCCCGGAATTTGTACTAGATCCTCTGCAATGGCCGCCGCTTCGGGTGTTTCAACCAAAAGGACTGTTTTTGCTCTGCCATTTACATATTTTACAAATGTCTGAACTTCCTCTGCCGTTTTAAAATAAGGCAGCATTAAAAGATCTGCACCTGCTTCGATCGCTTCGTCAATTTCTTCTTTTGACGAGTTATATTCATCTGTTTTTTCATGAATCGGATTCACTCTTACAAACAGTTCCGCTTTATTTAAGCATTGTGCAAGCCGCCTCACATCATCCGCCGTATGTCTGGACTGCACTGTATCCATCCCACCCTGCCTGTCGGTTTTGCCGATATATTCCATATCGACAAAAATACGGTCAACTCCTGCTTCTTCTGCGATATGGGCGACATCTTCTGAATTTGTAATATACATCAGTTTTAATGGCATCTGATCATCCCCTCTGTTTTGTCTGCTTTTCTTTTGATCGTTTTATTTGATCTTCCGTCATTTTCTATAGCACTATCTGTTTCTATTTTTGTTTCACTGTTTCTCCGACATTTTCGTTGTCGGCATTTGTAAGTACTTTAAATACTGTCATAAATAAAATCTTTACATCCAGCCAAAAGGAAACATGCTCTGCATACCAGCCGTTTAATTCGATACGTTTATTCCATTCCACTGTTTTTCTTCCGTTCACCTGCGCCCAACCTGTAATTCCCGGACGCACATTAAACATCTTCTTCTGCTCCTCTGTATATTCACTCCATGGCCACGGGTGATATGTAAGCGGACTGCGGAAACCGATCAGCGCCATATCGCCTTTCAAAACATTCACAAGCTGTGGAAGTTCATCAATGCTCGTGGCGCGTATGAATTTTCCAACTTTCGTCACACGACTGTCTTTATTATCGGAATAAACACCACCCTTTTCAGCTCCAACGCACATGCTCCGGAATTTATACATTTTATATACTTTTCCTTTATAGCCGATACGATCCTGTTTAAAGATCACAGGACCTTTTGATTCTGCTTTAATAGCGATTGCAACGATTGCCATCGGAATTGCTGCAATAACCAACCCGATCAATGCAAGGCAAAAATCAATTCCCCGCTTAATATATCGATTATAAACCCCATCATAAGCTTTCCTCTTCATCTTCTCTCTCCTGTAGATTCTTCTTTTTACTTATGTTTATTATCACATCTTCTTTTTGAGTACTTGCGCCGCATATTTGTCTGATGACATCTGTTGACCCTTTGTCTTTTTCCAAATTCTCAGGCTCTTACCCTGCGCTGCGGCAAACTGTTATCTTCCGGCTCTACTTCCGCTCCTACTTCTTTATTCACTTCTTCCGGTCTTTTAAAAGTAGGCACAACTTTTCGCAGTACTTCTCTAGCCTGATCGTCATCTCCGTTGTCACATACATCTTTCAGCATCCTTAATTTTTCACGGATCTGTTCTACAGACAGCGGTCTGTCTTTTTCTCTGAAGATAAGGTCATTTTCCGTCTTATCAAGCTCTTCTGTCTTAACAAGAAGTTCTTCGTACAGTTTCTCTCCCGGACGGAGTCCTGTCTCTACGATCTCGATATTCTGCGCCCCTGACAGGTGGATCATATTTTCTGCAAGATCTAATATCTTGATCGGTTTTCCCATATCGAGAACAAGCAGTTCTCCATTATGGGCAAGCACACCGCTCTCTAATACGAGCTGAGATGCCTCCGGAATTGTCATAAAGTAGCGGATAATCCGCTTATCTGTAATTGTAATCGGTCCGCCGTTTTGAATCTGACGCTTGAACAGAGGGATCACGCTTCCTGCGCTTCCCAACACATTGCCAAATCTCGTCGCACTGTATTTTACTTTTCCGTTAATACTTGCGCTCTGTACGATCATTTCACACATTCTCTTCGTCGCGCCCATCACGTTTGTCGGATTGACCGCTTTATCCGTTGAGACCATCATAAAACGTTCCGCACCGTATTTCTCACACATTTCAACAACAACTGCTGTTCCGAATACATTGTTCTTAATTGCTTCGATACAGTTGTTCTCCATAAGAGGCACATGTTTATGTGCTGCCGCATTGATCACGATCTGCGGATGATATTTTTGGAATACCCTCTCCATCGCTCTTGAATCTGTAATAGAAGCAATCTCTACGCTGAGTCCCGGTTCATTGCCATACGCGATCCTTAATTCCTGCAGAAGATCATAAGCTCCGTTCTCGTAGATATCCAGAATGATCAGTTTCTCCGGTCCCATTTTAACGATCTGTCTGCACAGTTCCGAACCGATCGATCCGCCTCCTCCGGTAATGAGAATGACTTTATTATTATAATAATCTTTTGTCTTTTCGTTCGTAAGCTTTCTCGGCGCTCTAAACAGCAGTTCTTCGATATCGAATTCTCGAAGAGCTCTCTTTCCGCCTGCCATCTGCATCTTAGGATAATCGTACATCTTCACTTTATATCCGGCATTTTTATAATAAAGATATCGCTCTGTTCTTCTTTCATCCGCCATAGACGGCAGCGCAAAGATAATTTCCTGTATTCCGTATTTTTTCAGTTTCTGAAACGTCGCCTCGTTTTCAGATAATACGGGAAGTCCCTGTATCTCTCGTCCGTCTTTTGATTTATCGATATCCACAAAACATTTCGGCACATAGGATGCCATCTTGTTTGCCAACAGTTCCCCTGCCAGAGTAACTCCGACATTTCCTGCCCCTATGATCGCCACTTTGATCTTCTGATCGTCTCTTGTTTCCCCCACTTCAATTCCGGCAAATATTTTCAGCAGTGCGGCTAAAATTTTACCTGAAAAAGTTTCCAGGTTGCTGCACTTATACGCATAACGGTAAGACATTCTCATGATCAGCGCTCCCATGGTGTTTACCGTACTCAACACCAGAAGGCGCGGAAATGAGATATGAGCGACCGGAAGAACAGATTCCAAAATCACATATATTAAAAATGCCACACAATCCGTACAAACTAAACGCATGTAGCATTGAATTCCCCCGTATCTCCATATCTGCCCATATATCTTTCCGACCAGCCGGCAGGCAAATACGCATACAAATGCAAGAAGCATCTGCTGCAATTCCCCTCTCTGCGTCAATTTTACCGGTCCTTCATATAATACAAGCAGAAATACAGACGTCACTGCAAATACGATCACATCGTAAAAAAATAATTTCCATCTTATATGAAATGTAGTCTTTCCTCTCATCTGTAATTTCCTCTGTTATCTCTCCAAATCCATCTTTCATGTTTTGATGTTTTTAACTGCTGTCCCTCTAGTTTATCTTTCATACTTCTTTAACTGCTATTTCTTTCTTTTTCTTTTTACTGTTTCGTAAATTTTTGTCTTTTGCGTATCCGGTTCTTTTGTTACTATACATTACCGGAAAATAGCCGTTTTTCCCCTGATTTTTGCAAGAAAATAGCCCGAAAATATTTCTTATCATCGAGCCATTCCTTACCGTCAGCCTTTCAAGGCACATTCAATATTTATTTTTCTTTGCGTTTTCTTAACACAATAACGCCTGTCGCACCAAGGATTACTGCTGCACCGATCCAAAGTACGGAAACAGGGAATCTTCCTGTCTGCGGAGACGTTCCGATCGCATTGTCTGCGGACGTATCTACTTTTGCGATCACGGCAACCGGCGAAAGATCTTTAAAGGACGCAGTGATCTCTTTGTTTGTATAATCTACGTCTGACGCTTCCACAACTTCCCATGCCGCGCGGTCTGTGCTGAAGTGAAGAAACGCTACTTCTGTCATAGCTGTGGAAATTGCCGGCACGCTTAATGTTACAAGGTAGTCTCCGTTGTCATCTTTAATCCCGCCGTTTACAGGCTCAAGGTCAAAAAACTTTGTGACAAACGTTCTGGAACCCAGATCTGCCGCCAGAGCGTCGACCTGTTCTTCTGTCATCTTCAGTCCTGCTGCGCCTTCTGCTTTGAGCAGTTCTTTCATATCTGCAACAAGCTGTGCAAGAGTCATGCTTCCGTTATTTACTTCTATGATCGCGTCAACTGTCTGTGGGGAAACTGCCTCTGCCTCTGCAAATGCCTCTCTTGTTCCTTCCGTTACGGTATAATAAGCCGCAAAATCATTCGGAAGCACAACTTCTGACGTTTTACTTCCTGCAAACGCCGTTACTGCCTGTGATACGATAAGCGTTGCCGCCAAAATTACACCCATGATTTTCTTTTTCATATTGTTCACTCTTCCTTTCTCTGATAAATGATTTTCTTTTGCCTTATTGTTCTATGGAAACCAACACTGCCTGAACAAGAAACCTCATATCCGGCTGGTTTGCATAGCATGTTGATAAGGTCAGGATCTTATCGTCCGTCCCCACCTGCGCTGTTGTATCAATGCTCGCATTCATATCGCGGATTGCAAAGATACGGTATAAATACTGCTGATACACTTCTTTATCTGTAAAGTCAAAACTTCTAAGCAAATGTCTGCTGTCATACGGATACGCAGCGAATATTTTATAATGTCGTATTGCATCCGGCGTATAGATCAGCACTTCTTTGTTTTGATCAAAAAATGTTTTATCCCGATAGTCGAGCAGTCCTTTAAACATCGAACCGTTTCTCATGTCATGCCCGTAAATGACCGTATTCGGATCTTCAAAATCAGTATTGTTGTAATTCTCCGTAAAAATCGCTCCTTCGGTCTTTTCTTCATGATCGATCGTGTGATCCAAATAGTATGTGTTGTCATTCTCCCTTTGGAGAACCGGATAGTCTATCGCCGTTCCCGGTATACTGATCCACGCATACACATCGGGATTCTTTTCCTTTAGCGCCGCAAAATCGATCGGGATATCAACTTTTGATTTTGAACCTTCATCTTCCGGTTCTTTTTTCACTTCTTCCGAAAGATCCTGATACCCTTTTCCGGCGTTTTGTTCTTTCGTAAATTGATAAACTCCGATGCCAAGGCAAACTGCTGCGGCTGTGATAAGAACGCTTCCTATTATCTTAGATATCTTTTTCATATGCCGTCTCTGTTCTTTCTGCACTTTATTTTTTCTCTACATAAAATGTCTCAACTGTCTTTTCATACAAAGCGTCATCATCTACGACGTATTCATCATATTCTTTACCTTGAATTCCTTCTCCCGGAATCGTCCATCGGTTCACCTTTTTGCCTTCTGATACACTTTCCGTCAGATCAACAAAACGACTTTTCCCCGGTATCACATAGTTAAAGATATTGGTATCATTCAATCAATTTTGCCGATAAAGCGGTAGAAGATTTCTACCTCCTGTTCCCGGCTTCCGTCTCACCTTTGACCGCTTCATGGACAACGATTTTTT